>Ga0256842_1002367_pt1 | contig 13620 bp, 13 predicted proteins | sample 4559240metaG_FD_185973 | JGI IMG/M metagenome (GOLD analysis project Ga0256842, IMG submission 185973) | Hydrothermal vent microbial communities from Guaymas Basin, Mexico - 4559-240 | ecosystem: Environmental > Aquatic > Marine > Hydrothermal vents | place: Mexico: Guaymas Basin | collected...
CCAATAAAATTTTTTAAATGATAAACATCAATTCTTACATACCTGACAATAGCGCTTTTTCCACATTTTGTCAATGGTTAAAAGGATGCCAACCCACTGTATTACCCACCGCTATTCCGCCCACTTCGCCACTATATTTGTATGAAATTATTGCTTCTCTTCCATTACTATCAGTAATTATTATATTGTTGCCTATTTTCTTGTATGTATATCCCTTAGGCAGATTCAAATCTGATTTTTTAGGGGGTGTGCTCGGAAAATCTTTCGCTATGTCTGCAACATAAGAGGCCAGATTTGAAAACGCCGTACCATTGCCGTTATTGCCACCGCCACTACCATTGTTATCGGAATATCCATTATCTTTGCACCATTTATTTAGTTCGGCAAAGGTGTATGTCTTAACTATATCGTCATAATCTTTGCCGTATGTATGGGTTGGATTGTCATAAATTCTTGTTCCTCCCGAAACCTTTGCACCGGTTTTGTTCAAATCATCAAGCTTATAATTAGAGCCTTTGCTTATGACAATAAATGCCACAGGGGTTTGTGTTCCACTGTATGAAATTTTAGGGAGGTCGCTTTTTTTCATTTCATCACCTACATTTTTACAAAACTGTATTATATTATCGCTTGTTGCTGACTTAAGTAATTTATTATTTACATCATAAATCAATTGGTTGCCGTGGCTATCTGTTTGTCTAACACCTAATTTGTCATACGGAAGCAGTCTGTAGCCACTTGCAGTATCGGGATTCGGGAAACTGCCGTATTCATAAGCATAACCTATCAGTGCCGCTTTTGCCTGAGCAACGGTATTTCTGTCTTCATGCAGTTTGTTGGACTTCATCAACATCTTCATCATAGGCATTCCAAGACCTATAATAAGACCGAGAATAACCATAACTATGGCAACCTCAATCAGCGTAAAAGCTCTTTTATCCATAAATACCACCTCGCAATCCAAACTAAAAAGCCAGACAAAAAATCAATACAAAAACCAAGATTTCAGTAGCAACAATAATGCCAATAAACACTTCCACCCTTTATATCGGAATAATTACACAATAGTTTAACCCTGCATCAATTTTATCTTGTCATCTGACCCAGCATTCCGTAAATCGGACTGATGAGTGCAAGCACAAAGAATACAAACATTATACCTATAAATGCCAATATTATAGGTTCTATCAACTTACTTATCACATCTACCATATTTTGAACCTTTGTGTAGTATATCTTGGACAGCTTCTCCATCTGCACATCTATGCCGCCTGTATGCTCACCAACCTGCACCATCCTAACGGCTATAGGCTCAAAAATACCGGATTTTTTAAAAGAAACAGAAAGAGATTCCCCGTTTTCGAGATCTTTGTTTACATTTGATATTGATTTTAAGAAAAATTTATTGGATACGACAATATTTATGGTATGAAGAGATTCTGTTATGGTAACGCCACTTAAAAGAAGAAGCGATAAATATTGAAAATAGAATGCCATTTGAGAGGAGCGAATAATTAATCCCATTATCGGTGATTTCCAGAGTGCTTTGTGGAAAATAAGTTTAACCTTTTCTATTTTGAGTGCAATGGGGGTTATTATGATAAAACCCACAATAAATAGAACTATAAATATCCAATTGTTTTGCATAAAACTACTGATTGCAATAAGCATTCTGGTGGCAAGTGGCAATGCAATACCTTGAGATGTAAAAAGCTCGGTTACTTGTGGCAGAATATAAATAATCCAAAAAAGAAAAGCGCCAATAATGGAAAAAAGGCTGAATGTTGGATAGATTAAAGCCCTTTTCGTTGCGGATTTTATCTCTATCATTCTATCGATATAATCAGCGGCATCCTTAAGTGTTTTGTCCAAATTTCCGGAGGATTCACCTATTTTTGCCATAGAAACAACAATGTCCGGAAAAATCCCAACCTTAGTCAATGTCTCGGAAAGGGAGTGCCCGTCGTTGAGCATACCAATAATAGTTTTTGAAGAATATTTAAGCGCCTTATTGTTTACAGAGTTTTGAAGTTCAGATAGAGCATCCTGCAGGGCAACTCCTCCCTCAAGATACATAGATAAATTCCTTATAAACTCGGATATTTCTTTATCCTTTGCCTTGCCTACCGTAATATATTTATATGCAGAGGATAGATACGGTGGTATTGCCCGCACCTTGTAGATTGAATTTCCCGAAGATTCTACATAATCGTATAATTTCTCAATGGATTCATATTCTCCGCTATTACGAACGATACTTCCTTCATCCGTAATAAAAGAATAGATAAAAAACGGCATTATATATTTCCAAATACCCTTCTTATTTCATATATGTCTGTCAATCCGTTTTGCATTAAAGATACAGCGGATTGTAGCATAGTTGTCATTCCGTTTTCTACGGCGTATTGGTTGATTTCTATAGACGATGCACCTTCTCCTATCATCCTACTAACCGTATCATCTACAATCAATATCTCAGAGGCTGCCACTCTGCCTGTATATCCGGTAAACTTACACTGTTCACATCCTTGATGAACATAGAATGAATTCGAACTTAAATTAAACTCTTTTTTTATATTTTCTTCAATCTCCATCTCTTTTTTACAAAAGGGACACAATTTTCTGACCAATCTTTGTGCAAGAATGGCTTTTAATGATGAAGAAAGAAGAAATTCATCAATACCAAGGTCTTTCAATCTTGCAACCGCACCTGAAGAACTATTTGTATGAAGGGTTGAAAGCACAAGATGTCCTGTTAATGCGGATCTGATAGCAAGAGTTGCGGTCTCGTCATCTCTAATTTCTCCAATAAGCATAACATCGGGGTCTTGACGCAAAAATGAACGGATAGCCGACGCAAATGTAAGATTAGCTTTGGTGTTCACGGCAACTTGATGAATTAACGGCATTTTTATCTCAACGGGGTCCTCAATTGTCATAACATTTTTTTCCATAGTGTTAATCTTTCTCAGCATAGCGTATAGAGTTGTGGTTTTACCACTGCCTGTAGGACCTGTTGCGAGTATAATTCCAAAAGGAGATTTAACGGCTTTATCAACCGCATCCAATTGAGATTTGTTAAACCCTATTTGACTTAGCGTAATCTGTTTTGCATGACCTCCAAGCATCCTTATGACAAGATTTTCTCCATAAAGAGTAGGGGTGGTAGAAACCCTAAAATCATACTTTTCGTGTAGAAATTCATATTCCATAGCACCATCTTGAGGTATGCTTGTCATAGCAATATCCATAGCGCTTCTCACCTTTACGGTTGAAATAATCCTGTTATGCACAGATAGAGGAAAAGCGTGGAAAAGGTGCAAAACGCCGTCTATTCTATACGAAATAAGCGATGCCTCGTTGGAGGGGCTAATATGAATATCACTTGCATTATTATCAATAGCATCTTCTATGATAAAGTTTATAAGGTTTTCAACGGATACATCGTTGCCATTAATAATGTCATTTCTAATGCTTTCCATAGACTCATCTATAGGATGTTCTGCAAGATAATAGAATCTCTCAATTTTCTTGGCAAGTTCCGAGGACGGGGCAACCTTATATAAAACATTACCGCTGTACAAACGCTGAATCATAGTTTTTACCCTTTCGTTGTAGGGATCAGCAATAGCAACAACCAAATTACCATTTTCAATAGTGACAGGAAGAATGTTATTTTGTAGCGAGAACTTATAGGGAATTTTCAGTAAAGCCTCCTTATCAGGATAAATCGAACTTATGTCAAAAAATTCAAGACCAACCTGCTCGGCAAGAACATTTGCAACTTCATAATCGGTAACAAAACCCAGACTAAGAAGCACATCCCCTAATCTACGCTTAATAGATTTTTGAACATTAAGCGCATACTTTATATGTTCATCATTAATAACCCCGGCTTCTTTTAGTAATTCACCAATAGGCTTAGCCATTTAAAAATCCCCCCCGTCAATTTGTAAAGTGGTTTTTAAGATAGCCCTATTTTCACTCTTTATATATTCAAAATCACTATTTTCAGGCGCTACTTTTTGAGAAATTTTCTTAATAAAATCAACCGCTTTCTGTTTTGTAATTTTATAACTTCCAAAGATAAAAACAACAATCTTGGCTTCAAATTTGTTTGCATATGTGTTATTTTGTTCATCTTGAATATCGTTATATTCATCGTTCTGCCCGTTATTTTTCTGATTTTTATGAGCTATATTGATATACTCTATAGTTGCACTATTCGGAGTAATATTTGTAATCCAGCTAAGAAAAGCCTTAACATTCGGCTCTTGTTTAAATTTATTTTCTAATTTGGAGATTTTAAAAAGATTATCAATTTCATTTTTGTTTGGAATTTTGTCCTTTATTTTATCTTGTTTCAATAAAAGCGCATTTTTTTTATCTATAAACTGTTTATTGATACGATTGAATGCGACATATTTTCCAATAGATAAGAATAGAAAAATTAAGAAAATTACCACAGAGGCAAGAAGAAGATATTTAGAGGATTTAAAGGAGTTAATTTCATTCTTGTAATCATCGTATAGAAAGTTAAAATCTTTATCCATAAAGAACAAGCCGTAGAGTTCCGGATACTCCAACACATCACTATCTTTGTAGCCTGCCTTTTTTAATCTATTGAGGTTTGTATCACTGTTTTTACTTGATAAGTCGCCTAAAAACAGAATATCGTTATTGGAAAATCCCGTATCTATACTCTCAAGATTTTCATACTCTCTTACCTCGCGTGAGGCAATATTGCCGTCAACTACCTTTATTTCAATCTCTGTGCCGTTTTTTGCCCACAATAGTGTAAGATCATTTTTGTTGATAATATATTTTGAAACACTAAGAATGGAGTTGGCGTAACCTGTTATATAATCAACGGGAAGATTAATTTTGTTTATTGTGCTAAAAACGGCATCAATATCATTTTTTTGTATGGCGGACAAAGCAACCTTAAAGCGCCCATTTTCGCTTTTAATAATCTTATTTTTTAATATATAGGGTTCTGTAAAAACAAATTGATTATCAACATATTTTTTTGAAGCAATCGATAAGAATTTTTTATTATGAGACTTGATATCTGCAATTTCAAAGTAGTTTAGATTTGAAAATAGCGAAACCCTAACACATTGCACGCTGTTTTTATTTTTTATTTCATTGATATCATCAATGCTACAGTTTCCCTTTTCAACAATGCTTTTGCCATTAACAATTGCATATTCTAATTTTTCATCATTATTTGAATTTATAAATAAAAAAAGCTTTTTGTTGTTAAATATACCCATAATTAAAATTTACACTTCCTGATAAACCCATAGATTAAAAACAACCACAGTTAGTATATAACAATAGGTAAAAAAGTGCAAAATTATTCTTGCTCTTTTTTCAATCTAACCAAGAAATCATCCTCAAGTTTCGCCTCTTTAAAGCCGTTTGCCCTTAAAATACAGGAATCGCACTCCAAGCACGGAATCGCATTACCCATATAACAAGAGTATGAAAAGGAATAATCCGCTTTGTGTTCTTTTCCGAAGAGTATAATCTCGGATTTTCTCATTTTCAAAAGGGGCGATAGAATCTTAAATTTTTCACCCGTTGTTCCCTTTTTCGTGCCATAATTTAGGGTTTCTTCAAAAGAATTTAAGAAATCATCCCTGCAGTCCGGATAGCCGCTGTAATCAAGCATATTCCACCCGCCTATTATGTTTGATATATTGTTTTTTTCAGCCAAAGCCCCGGCTATTGATAAAAATATTCCATTTCTAAAAGGAACATAGGTTATAGGAATCTCGCTACTCATTGTTTTTTCGTTTCTATTTTTTGGAACGGATATGTTTAAATCGGTCAAAGCATTTCCGCCTATCTGCGACAAATCTATATTAAAATAGTATGAATTTATCTTTTTATTCTTGATTTTCTGAGCAATATCAACTGTTTTTTTTGAATATTCTATTTCTATGGAATGCCTTTGAGAATAATCAAACGTTATAGTTGAAACCTCGTCAAACTCATCAAGAGCCCAAAAAAGGCAAGTTGTTGAGTCCAATCCTCCTGAATAAATAACCAAAGCGTTTTTCATTTATACACCCCTTCTTTCTCCATAAATTATTTTATGCGTTTGAAGAATTAATCTTGTATTTTTCAAGGATAAAAAGCTTTCCTTAAATACTGCAATCAATCTTTCGGCTCTTTTTGCATATTCTTCTATCTTTTCACCGTTTACAAATAAAGGCTGAAGAACTATGGTTTGAAAATTAAATTTTTTATCAAGCTGTTCAACCTTTTCTATATCGCTTTCATCTTTAACCACAAACTTGAATTCTTTGGATTTCTCACTGTTAATATACTTTTCTATTACAGAATAATTTAAACTAAAAAACTTTGGACTTATAACTATATGTTCAAAATATTTTATGCTTTTTTCTACAAAAATAGTTCCGTTTGTTTCAAGCAAATAACTGTAATCGTCGTATCGGCTCATATACTCTGCCATAAATTCATCTTTTAAGGCAGGTTCTCCACCTGTAAAAATCACCCGCTTTGTATTAAATTCGCTAACTTTCTTATGGAGTTCATCAATCCCAAAGTATGTAAAATTGTCATTTGCATATTTTGTATCGCAAAAATCACAGGATAGATTGCATCCTGAGAATCTTACAAAAACAGCAGGGTAGCCTAAAAAAGAGCCTTCTCCCTGAATAGAATAAAAAATCTCATTTACAGCCGCATTCATACAAAAATTATACATTTTTATGCTTTTAATTCCATAAATTTATAATCAAAATAGATATATGCCTTTTATTTACTGACTCTACGCAAAAAGGAACACTAACTGCTAATTACCAAGCGTTATGAAAAACTTAAGGAGGCTGACTGACTGTTCAACGGCAACCGCTTCTTAAGCGATAGCTACAGGATTGTCTGCTATGGATGCTACGGACGAATTAAGGAGATTGAAGTATGGGCGTGATTGCGCAAGGTTGGAATAAGTTATGCAGTAATTGCAATATGCGAGGTGTATATGAACAAAAATGTTGAAAATATAATTTCCATTTTTCAAGAAATTAATAAAATACCAAGATGCTCAAAACACGAAGACAAGATAGCCGCATGGCTTGTTGAATGGGCAAAAAGTCACTCCTTTGAGTACAAAAGAGACAACAATAACAATGTTTTAATCACTATTTGCGCAAGTAAGGGGTTTGAAGATAGGCAAAGCATTGCACTTCAGGGGCATATGGATATGGTTTGCGAAAAATCCAAAGACTCCAAACATAATTTTTCAAAAGATGCCATAGAACTAATTTATGACGGTGACTGGATTAAGGCAAAAGATACAACGCTTGGAGCAGATGACGGAATTGCACTCTCAGTCGGGCTTGCCCTTGCTTTGGATAAAAATATTAAGCATCCGAAACTTGAACTTCTGTTTACAAGTGACGAAGAAACGGGCTTAAACGGTGCATCCAATCTCTCTAATGATTTTTTTGAGAGTAAATTGCTCATAAATATAGATTCCGAAGATGCCGACACAATTACTATAGGCTGTGCCGGAGGTGAAGATGCATCCGTTTCGTTAAATATAATTAGGACATTTGTTAACCGAGACCATCATTTCTTAAAAATATCGATATCAGGTCTGTATGGAGGACATTCCGGTATAGACATAAACAAAAATAGGGCAAACGCAATTAAACTTATGACGTTCTTGCTTAACAAACTAAAAAATAAATTCAACATAAAACTGTATGAAATTAACGGAGGGAGCGCAAGAAATGCCATACCTGTTCAGTGTGAATCAATAGTAGCTTTCAAAAACAGCGATAAAGAAAGGATTAAGCTTTTTATAAAAGAATTTCAAGAAACCACAAAAAGAAATTACAGCAATGAAAAAAGCTTAAACATATCTTGCACAGAATGCAAAAAAGAGGATATGCAGGTTTTTGATGATAGCAGTTTTGATAAGCTATTAGGGCTTTTAGTCGAGCTTCCTCATGGAGTATATAAAATGTCAGAAAACGGCATTGTTGAAACTTCAAGCAACCTGGCAATAGTTGAAACAAAAGAGAGCAAGGTTGTTATTTATACAAATCAAAGAAGTCTTATTATGGATGAGCTTGGCAAAATAACTCAAAAAATAGAAAATATAGCGAGAAAATATTCTGCCAAATGTTTAAAAGGTAATACATATCCCTCATGGCAACCGGATTTTAACTCAAAACTGCTGAAAAAAAGTATTGAAATATATAAATCACTCTTTGCCACCCGGCCAAAAATAGAGGTGATACATGCAGGATTGGAATGCGGCATTATAGGTTCAAAAATGGGGAATCTTGAGATGATTTCAATAGGTCCGACGATTTACGATCCCCACACCGTAAATGAAAGGGTCAGTATTCAATCTATCGAAAAGGTATGGTTATTCTTAACAAAAATTATAGAGAGTGGCTTGTAACTTAGCATACAAAACTTTTTTTAATCATACCGCTACACAGGTGTATAATTTTTATCAAATTCTTAAAGCGGATATGAATTTTTTAAGAAGTCTTAACTAACCCTGTATGCCTTTCAACTTTTGCAACCTGCATAGAAGTAATTTAATTAGCTTTTATTGATGATTTTATACTAAGTGAAAGGTAATTTAAGAGATTTATATGTCAAAAAGAGCCAAAATAACCGATTTTTAACTTGCATAAAGAAATGAAAGAATATATAATCCCGCACGAATGATTAAGAGTGGCTTTTGTTTTTATAAAGCTTGCTTGTATGGTGGGTATAGCTCAGTTGGTAGAGCACCAGGTTGTGGCCCTGGGGGCCGTGGGTTCAAGTCCCACTACTCACCCCATTTTTTAAGCCTATGATTATAAAAGAAAACGATAAGAAGAAATGGGGTTCAGCCCTTAATATTTTACAAAACGGCGGTGTTGCGGTTTGTCCTGCTTTTACAATTTATGGATTCAGCTCAAACCTCTTTAACAAACATGCAAATCTTAAAATTTTTAGCATCAAAAGGAGAAGCTCTGATAATCCGTTCATCATAATTGCGCACAGAGAGTTCATAGTTTCTCAGGCTGTCGATGTAGATTTGGATATACTCAACTTTCTACTTGATAACGCGATAACCGTTATTTTTAAAACAAAAAACCCTTTGCCGTTTTATGCGAGCAAAAACAGAGAAAGTGCATTTCGTTTATCAAACACGCATTTCTTAAAATACATAACGCGAAGATTTCCCATAACATCAACAAGCATAAATAAAACCGGCAAAAAGCAGATGGACACCATAACAAAAATATGCAGACAATATTCACATTTTTCAGATATCATAATAAACGGCAATATTAAAAATGAACCTTCAACTATAGTTAGAATAGAAAGGGATAAAATATACATTTTACGAAAAGGATACAATATGATAAAGTTGAGAGGGATTTTATGATAGATGCTCGAGTTATGAATGAAAAGGTTAGTGATAATTTAAATAGTAATTCAGAATTAAAAAATTTTATCGGAGGTTGATATGTTTGAAGTGGCTGAAAGAATACAGAATTTACCGCCATATCTTTTTGCTGAAATTGACAGGTTAAAAGCTGAGGTTGCGAAAAAGGGTTTAGATATCATAGATTTAGGCGTGGGCGATCCTGATATACCTACCCCTAAAGAAATTATAGAGGTTGCAAAAACAGCTGTTGAGGATAGCTCGAATCATCAATATCCAAGCTATGTAGGAATGTTCGAATTTAGAGAATCCTGTGCAAACTGGTATAAAACAAGATTTAATGTGGATATAGAGCCAAATGATGAAGTCGTAAGTTTAATCGGCTCAAAAGAGGGTATAGCGCATCTTCCGTTGGCGTTTGTTAATCCGGGAGATTTTGTCCTTGTACCCGCTCCTGGTTATCCTGTGTATCCCGTTGCAACTATGTTTGCAGGTGGAAATTCATACATTATGCCTTTGGAAGAAAAAAATTCATTCTTGCCGGACATTGATAAAATACCGGAAGATATACTTAAAAAAACAAAAATTATGTTCATAAATTATCCAAACAACCCAACTGCAGCTACCGCAGATGAAGGATTTTATAAAAAAATTATAGAACTTGCCAAAAAATATAATTTTATTATTGCAAGTGACAATGCATATTCCGAAATATATTACGGTGATTATAAACCTATGAGCTTTTTGGAGGTTGATGGCGCAAAGGATGTGGGAGTTGAATTTCATTCTCTATCCAAAACATTTGATATGACAGGCTGGAGGATAGGTTTTGCGCTTGGAAATAAAGATGTTGTGGCAGGTTTGGGAAAGGTTAAAACAAACATAGATTCCGGCATCTTCCAGGCTATTCAGGTTGCAGGAAAATATGCACTTGATAATTCGGAAACTTTAAACAAACCAATTAGAAAAATTTTCCAAGAAAGAAGAGACCAAATGGCTACTGCTTTGGAAAAAGCAGGTTTTGAATTTAAGACACCAAAAGCGACATTCTATTTTTGGGTAAAAGTTCCAAAAGGATTCACTTCTGCAGAATTTACAAAGAAAATGCTTGAAGAAAAAGGCATAGTGGTAACACCGGGGAACGGATTCGGAGCTCCGGGGGAAGGATATTTTAGAATAAGTATAACAAATCCGAGAATCAAAGAAGCCGTTGAGCGAATAAAGAGTGCACTTTAACAAGAATATTTATCTTGGATTAGGCACAAATGTAGGCAACAGAAAAAGAAATATCTTAAACGCCGTTCTTTTATTGAAAAAGCAGAAAGATATTTTTGTTTTAAAAGTGTCAAGAATTTACGAAACTAAGGCTTGGGGATATACAAAACAGAAAAATTTTTACAATGCTGTTGTGGAAATAAAAACCGACATAAATCCGCATAAGCTTCTTGTAGTATGTAAAAATATAGAAAAAAAAATGTTAAGAAGAAAAAATTTTAAATGGGGACCGCGCAAGATTGATATTGATATACTTTTATACAAAAACAGAAGATTAAGAAATAAAAACTTGACAATTCCTCACAAATATATTAGACAAAGGGTGTTTGTATTGCAACCGCTGATAGATTTGAATGGTTCTTTGTGTATAGATGGTGCAAATATTAAATCTATTGCCGAAAAGTTGGGTTCCGAATCGGAACTTTCGCTTGTCGGTTAAAGGGGTGTTTTTTGAAGATATGCAGAAGACCTCAATTATTTGAGGCTTTGAGCAAAAATACAATTTATAAATCCGAACCTACATACTTTATTTATAGGGTATGTAGGTTTTTTTTATTTAAAAAATAAGGAGTTTTGCAATGGCAAAAAGTGTACCTGAATTTGTTTCTATGAAGGGAAAGGATAAAATTTCGATGATTACAGCCTATGATTATACATCAGCGAGAATTGCCGATGAGGCAGGTGTGGATGCTATTCTTGTCGGGGATTCTCTTGGTATGGTTATGCAGGGAAACAGCTCTACTCTTCCCGTTACGCTTGATGAAATTATATATCATGCAAAAATGGTTAGAAACGGAGTAAAAAATGCGCTTGTGGTTGTAGATATGCCGTTTATGAGTTATCAGGCTGATTATGTGGAAGCGGTTAAAAATGCAGGTAGGATAATGAAAGAAACAGGTTGCGATGCGGTAAAGCTTGAAGGTGGCGTAGAGTTTACAATTACAATAAATAATATAGTTACGGCAGGAATACCCGTTATGGGACATCTTGGATTAACCCCTCAATCAATCAATATATTCGGTTCATACAAAGCAAGAGGAAGAGATGAAAAGGAAGCAAAGAAAATAATAGAAAATGCAAAATACATTCAGGAAGCCGGTGTTTTCAGTATAGTGTTGGAGTCGGTTACAAAAAGCTTGGCAAAAAAAGTAACGGAAACAGTCGAAGTTCCTACAATAGGAATCGGCGCAGGTGTGGATGTTGACGGTCAAGTTTTAGTGTATCACGATATGCTGGGACTGTTTGATGATTTTAAGCCAAAATTTGTTAAAAGGTACGCTCATCTTAAAAAAGAAGCCGTTGAAGCCGTAAAAACATACACTCAGGAAGTTAAAGAAAAAAAATTCCCAACCGACGAGCATTCTTACGAATAGGTGAGAAATATGAGGATAATATATGAACAAAAAGAGATGCAGGGCATAGCCGACAAATATAGAAATTGGGATAAAACAATAGGTTTTGTGGCGACAATGGGGTATCTGCACGAGGGACATCTTTCTTTAATAAGAGAGGCAAAAAAAGATAACGATGTTGTTTTTGTAAGTATATTTGTTAATCCGACACAATTTTCTCCGGATGAGGATTTGGATAAATATCCGCGTGATTTCAAAAGGGATGAGGAGATGCTCAAAAAAGAGGGCGTTGATTTCCTATTTTATCCCACAGTTGAGACGATGTATCCTAAAAATTTTCAGACCTATATCAATGTTGAAGAATTAACGAAAGTGTTAGAAGGGCAATCGAGACCAACACATTTTAGAGGTGTGACTACAATCGTAGCCAAACTTTTCAACATAACAAAACCCCATAAAGCATATTTTGGACAAAAAGACGCTCAACAATTGATTGTTATAAAAAGAATGGTTGAGGATTTGAATATAGATATTGAAATTGTAGGTATGCCTATAGTTAGAGAAAATGATGGACTTGCGATGAGCTCGAGAAATAAATATTTAAGTGACAAGGAAAGAGAGCAGGCTGTTTGTCTGCATCAAGCATTGGAAAAAGCAAAAGAGATGATAGATGCAGGTAACTATGATGTGCAAAAAATCAAGCAGGAGATGGAAAAGGTTATATACAACTATTCAATTCCTAAGATAGATTATATAAGTATCAGCAATTTAACCACTCTACAGGAATTATCGCAAGTAGAACCAAGTAACACTCTTATATCTATGGCTGTATTTATCGGAAAAACAAGGCTAATAGATAATTTATGGATATAGAAAATAAAGTTTTGGAGGTCTATATAAAATGATGAGAGAAGTTTTAATCGGTAAGATTCACAGAGCTACGGTGACTGAGGCTGATTTGAACTATGTAGGAAGCATAACAATTGATGAAGATTTGATGGATGCCGCCAACATAAAAGAGTACGAATATGTTCATATCTGGAATATAGACAATGGTGAAAGACTTCAGACATACACAATAAAAGGCAAGCGGGGAAGCGGTGTGATATGCCTAAACGGAGCAGCCGCAAGAAAAGTGTCCGTGGGCGACAAAATTATAATAGCTGCTTTTGGCACAATGGATGAAAAGGAGCTTGAAAATTATGAACCAAGTGTTGCCATTGTGGGAAAAAACAATAAGATTATAGACCAACATAAAGGTATGTAAAGCATCAGGGGTCAAAGCATCAGGGGCCGTGTCTTAACATTTTACATTGGGTAGGTTTTTCCCTATTCTAACGGGATTTTTAAAAATAGTTTACATATAATCTTTCCACCTTTCGAGGTGGCACTTCGCAAGGTGGAAGAACGGCATATTTCTTCAAATTGTGTTGTTCACAGTGCCGTTTATTATTAGCTTACAATGCAATTTAAAGATTAAAGAGAAGAGACGATGTAAAAAGTCAGATGGAAATAGCCGTTGAATTGTGAATTTTACCCTCGTTTTTTATTTCATTTTTTCAA
>Ga0256842_1002368_pt1 | contig 13620 bp, 19 predicted proteins | sample 4559240metaG_FD_185973 | JGI IMG/M metagenome (GOLD analysis project Ga0256842, IMG submission 185973) | Hydrothermal vent microbial communities from Guaymas Basin, Mexico - 4559-240 | ecosystem: Environmental > Aquatic > Marine > Hydrothermal vents | place: Mexico: Guaymas Basin | collected...
AACTCCGGAATCGGATCAGCGAAGAGCCTTACGTATCCTCGCCCATGCCTCGGCTTTACCTCGAATGGCCGGCCCTTCTTCATGCGCTTAATAATGTGCATGATATCGGCCATCGATAGTCCGCTATTAACGCATTTTCTTGCAAGATCCTTGATGTCGGGCCTGTTGCCGAGGTAGAACCTCATTACGTACTCAACGGCTTCGAGATCCGGTAGAGGTACGTAGATTGGATCACCGAATCTTCCGTAGCGCAGGAATGCTAGGTCGAGCTCGCTTTGCTTAACGTTGCTCGAAGCTACGAAGAGTATTCTCTTACCCTCGTCGTATGCCTTCTGCATGAAGTTGAACAGAATGTTCTGAACGTTGAGCAGAGCCCAATGCCTCTCGGTTTCGGATGCCAGTTTCCTAGCTCCTAGTAGATACTCCGCATCATCTATGATCACAACGCTCGGCTCCATTCTCCTAGCAGTCTCGAGAATGTTGGCAACAGCCTTCTCTGAATCTCCGAGGTATCGATGAAAGATCTTGTTTGGTTGGATCTCTATCGCGGGAACACCTATCATATCGGAGATTATTCTCGAGAGCCTAGACTTTCCGGTTCCCGGTGCACCGAGAAGCAGAAGCCCTATGTTGTCCGGTGGCTGACCCTCGATCAATGGCTGAATGTACTCGTTCTTCACTTCGTGCCAAACCTTCTTTGGATAGACATAGACGTCCTCCCGCTTCTCTCTACGTTCGTGGATAGCAACGTTGTTCTGTAGCTCCCTGGTTTCGTACTCCTTCTTCTTAACGAACTCGATCTTGGTTCCCGGATCGAGCTTGCATGGATTAGGATAGCAGAAAACAACCTCGCAATCACCGAAGACGAAACCCTTTGAAACTACCTGGAAGTACGGAATGGTACGCACCTTTCCTCTACATGAAAGATAGACCTTGTAGCATGGAAGCGCCGAACTCATTCTCTCCTCCTTGTATGAATGAAGAGCGCTGCAAAGATAAAGAGCGTTCCAACGATTATTGCTATCTCTACGAGCTTCGCAAATGGGGCGAGGCTCGATTCTAGATCCACGACCGTGATGTTTCCCTGGTACGTTTCGTTAAGCTTCCGAAGTTCTTCATCGATTCTGCTATCTATCTCATTGAGGGAGTAGAACAGCGGCCTAACCACGAATATGATTAGCGCGGTTACCAGGAACATCAGGAGGAAGACCGCCAAGAACCTCATGCATCATCACCTACGCTAGTATTCGCTACCTTCTCGTATCCTCGACGGTATAAAGACTAGGAATACGTAGAGCGCAAAACCTATGCAAACGGCGCCGAAGCCAACGATTGCCGAGATCTTGACGTTCGTGAAGTCGAAGCATATAGGCATCGTTGGTATACTGAATGCGGCAGTAACGATTTTGACGATCATTGATACGACTATCATGGTGGCGAGTATCGCTATCCCTATCAACACCATCTTTAAATACTCCACCGCTCCTCCACCATCACGCTATTAACGTGTGTGAGAGTATTAACGTTAGGGAGGATGCCATGGGTAGCTGGACCGTGGGCAAGTATGTGCTTACGGTGCTGGTACTGATCGTAGCGTTCCCAGCTATTATGGAGGCGCTGAACTTCATTTACGGCGCGGTAACGGGGCTGGAAAGCGTTATGAATTCCTCCTTCCCTGGAGTCCACAGCTTTGCCTCGCTCGTAGACTCCTTCGTTTGGAATCTCAATAGTTGGCTAGGCATGGTATTGATATCGTCCCTAGGCGTAGTGGTGCTGATCTTCATATCTTTGTTGTACTACGCATTCGAATCCAAGTGGCGATAACACGGTTATTTTCTTCGATAGCTCACGGTATTCTAGGTGTTTCGCGTGGCGTACCCTGCTCCACCACTTCAACAACAAGAAGATAGACGTAGACCTGGAAGGTCTACGCCGAAGGGAGTTATTATCAGGGTCGATACCGAATCGGTAGAACGATCGCTGTTCCAACAGATAGCGAAGCAATTGCTCGAGCCCTACAGACCCGAAGACTACGAGCAACGGCTAGAGAGGATTCCTCTAGAAGTTTCAAAGCTAGTCGAGTTGATCATGAAATACTACGTATCGACGCCCCTCGGTGGACAGATACTTGATCCTGTCCACAGCATCGATATCATTATCGATAGAATAATACAGTTCGTAGAGATACTGTTCACCGTACAACGAGAGTACATTCACGAGATAAAGTCGAAGATCAAGAACAGAACCATAAGCCGAGAAGAAGTTGAAGACCTCGTACGTAGATTGTTGCAGAACTACAAGATAATATTCATCACGACACGCGAGCTGATGAACAGGCTATACGTATTGCTACAGATCAACGCACCAGCAAAGATTAGACCACCGCTAGCAAACGTGAAGATCGGATATGATGTTATACAATAAAATGTTTTGTAAAAAGAGTTTGTTTGTTAAAGATCTTAGCTCGGTATGCACTGGATGTGCGCTTGGTAAACGTTTCCTGACTCGGTATATACCTTAACTAGGTAGAATGCACCGGCGATGCATTGCCCTACTTTGGCCTTGATGATTCCGTCCTTTCCTGCATCGATGTGGGTATCTCCTGTTGGATTGGGATCTACGCCTATTCCAACTACTTCGATCTTCTTCACTATGGCAGTAGCGGATCCATCGTTCTTGATGTGTAGCACCACGGTTCCGTTGTCGTATATCTTGCTGTCTGGATAGATCTTGAGCATCTCTATTCCTCCGCTGATGGTTCCCCACACGTTCATTATCCACGCCGCCGTGGCTATGGCTATGGCTATCGCTACGGCCACGATTATTACGGTTGCTATCACGGGAGAGATGCCTTTCTTCATGTTCATACCTTCTACACCCATAACAATCGGCTCACTTGTGAGCAAAATATTCGTTTCATGCTACCTGCCAAGAAGCTTCCACGCCGTTATGCCGGCCAACGTCAACGTTAGCAATACTGCCGATACCCAGTCGAACCCGAAGAGTATGAACGATATCACGAACGAAATCGCTCCGGACATAGCCAACGCCTGGAACGGGCCGATCTCAAGCCTCGTATAGATGATGTACAACCCAAGGAACAGACCAAGCATCAGTATCGATCTCCACGACTGTAGCTCGGGAGTTTCAACACCGAAGGTAGGTTCCGGTACGCTGAATGAAGGAATCGTGAAGCTGATGCTCCACGAGAACGTGAACCTACCAGTCGTAGTGGTTGCGGTAGCTGGAGGTGTAGTCGTGGGTGTTACGAACTGGTTCCTGAGCTGAACGATGGAGCAAGGATCGATGATTTCCGTCGCTGGATCCAGGGATGACTTGGTCTGCACCTGCTCGATCAAGCTCCCGCTCCCGGTACCGTAGTAGAGGTAGATGAATCCGTAGGGATCCGAGGGAACTACGTTCAACACAAGCTCTACGTACGTTCTCTTCTCTATCGGTATATCTGTGGGAACCGTGTAGCTCACGGTTACGTACTCGAAGTAGCTCGAGCCATAGATAGAATCGTCCCACGTATGGCTAGACACCGTTGTTTGGTACAGAAGATCTCCCGTCAGGTCGTTGTAGATAACCACAGTGGTTGGATCGCTCCAACCAGAGCTCGTATGGTGCATACCAACCGCAGTAATCGTTGTTCCAGACTTGACCTTGAAGTAGCCGTAGCAATAGTGCCCAGACGTCGCCGACTCGACCTTCACCGGCTTGAGCCACGTTCCGTCGCTCAGCCGTATCCATACATCGTCGCAGGTACCACCGAAGCTACTGGGCTTGATCCCGACCTTCAATACAGCGGTGGTCACGGTAACGTTGTACACATCGAAATCCGTTGGCTGAAGAGCTTGGTTCCCGATCGCTACGGCTACGCTACCATTGCCAAGGATCCACGAAACAAGCTTGCTATCGTTGATCACCACAGTTATCGGAGCCTGGCTCGCCAAGAGAACGTAGACTATTGGAAGCCTATAGCTCAGCTCAGGGATAACCCACGGATCGTTCGGTTCGCGAACAACATTTCCCTCGGCGTCGTAGAGCCTACAACCTTCTTCGTAGAGACATTCGAAGACAACGTTTATGTTGTAAACATTGTTTTTGGTAGATACGGATTGCTTTTCTTCGTAGAGATGTTCAGGGACAAGGCGATAACTATTGCTTTCAACGGATACAGATTGCTCGAGAGAGTAACTTGTTGTGGATCCTAGTGAATGAACCAAGTATTCGACTCCGTTCGATGCCTGCAATACAATGCTGAAGACACCTTTGATGTTGTAACTAAACGATTCGGAGCTACTTGCGCAGAATAGAAGGGTAGACGCGAGGAAAGCTAGCAAAACTATCGAGATCGCTAGAACGCTCCTACGCACATACATAGCACCACCGTCACGATACCGAGAGATTCATGTTCAGGTAGAACCACTTAGTCCAGTCAACGGTTACGGGAGCATTACCAAGACGAACGTAGGCTATGAGATAGTAAGTTTCTCTATACCAAGTGCCAGCATCACTATCGGTGCACAGGAATAGCGCTATGCCATACACACTATATGTTTCGCTTGTATTCTCAGTAATGAGCGTTGCGTTGATCGAGATACCGGTGCTATACACATGCACAACCCATTTACGTGGCAACCATTTTTCGCCGAGATCCGTATCCGGGATACTAACGTCGGGATTCCAAGAGTGATCTGCCAACACGTACGCGAAGTACACCTTTTCACGAACCTCATCATAAATGCTTCCTCCACTAAGAAGATCTACTGCAAGATCCATTCTGTAAGACGATAACGGTGCTCCTACTCCACGCAATCCTAGCAAGTAATCTGCCAAAAATTGCCAGAAACGCCTCGTAAATGGGGGACTACTGTAATCCAACACTATCTCGTACTCTATGGATAGCGTATCTCCCGGAGCTACGCTTACACCAGGAAACGTATCGTGCGCAACAAGCACGTACACATTGGTGCGACCACCTAAGAGATTGACATCCACGTATAGGAGTAGACCCGCTTCCGAAATCGTGTACGAAGCGCTAAAATCGAACGTGTACCTATACTTGATGTTGTAGGAGGTACCTGTATCGCTAACAATAACGTTGTTACTATTAAGTTGCGCTATTGCTACCTGATTAACGAGCTTGTAATCCGATGGAGATGTCGTGGTTCCTGTTCCTACCGCTAGCGCCGGAATTGGATTAGTCCCCCCGTACTCGGTATCAATGAATTGATGCGCGTTACCATCGACATCGTACCACGTCTGTGCGCATCCCATGTAGTAGCATCCGAACAATACGTTCGCTACTAGCTTTAGCCACTGTATGGAGATGGGGTCGTTGGGGTCTTCGTACACTAGCTCGCCGTTCTTGTAGATCCTCAGCCTTACCTTCATCGATTTGTTCAGCGAGCCGGTTAGGTAGTTAACGAGCTTCGCATACTCTAGTTGCTTCTCGTGCTTAGCGAGGAGATCGTAGGCGAAGATCGTTAGCGTGGAGAGGATTATCGTAGCTACGATAGCTACGAACATGCTCTTGATACGCACCCATCCCACCATCTCTCTACGCTTCGTAGAACGGTGATAAGCTTTCGCTACGTATTGCGATGTACGTTACTTTGTAGATGTTCTACAACCTTCAACATACGTAGAGAGCAACGTGTGCGAAAAGAGTGGGGTTTGTGGATGTGAAAACAGGTTGTGTTAGGTGATTGATTTAGCGATCTTTTTGAGTCCCTCTATCATTGGCTTGATATGTACCTCGTTCTCTACGAAGAACGCTCTGATCGAGAGCGGTGCATAGTTGCTTGGATTTGAAGGTACTACGATTTTGAACAGCTCGCTTCCCTTCGATCGCTTCGAGTACGCGAGATTGATCTCGACAACTACGTCTCCACCAGGATTCTTCTCGACAACTACGTAGAGGTACCTCTCCGTGCCTTCCCTGGGAACGGGTATCCTCTGCTTAAAGATGTATCCGGCAGGCTTGGTCGCGATCTTCTTTACTATCTCGAGAACTATGCGAAGCAACTCGTGTAGCAACCCGATTCGTTTCGTTAACAACTCCTCCACGTATTTCTGCAACGCTTTGTAAGGTATATCCACCACCGTCATCCTTGCCCTAGCCTTCTCGTCGAGAGTCGCTAGCGACGCTGTTTCGTGGAGGATCCTAGTTATGACCATACCCTTACTAGCGCGAGCTTCGAGAATCTTCAACAGCTTGACAGGATCGACACCGAGCCTCTTGGCTAGCTGTTCGACGGTAGGCAACGCCGACAACGGTAATCCTCTTCTCTTTCTTTCCAGGATCTCGCTCGGAGTACTGTGATTAAGTTTGCTCGCTAGCTCTAGCCACGTCTCGACAACGTCTTCGAAGCTGATCTCGTTCAGCTTCGGAACCACGTCTATTGACATCCTCTGCACCGACTACATGATGGTCTCTACGAATATTTGGTTTACCGAGGCGCGCCCAGTATATACAGTATATCTGTATAGGAGTGTACTGCGATTGGTCGTTCTAGGGCTATTAACGTGGTTATTGTACTTGTTTGCGGTGGTTGGAATGAGGTTGGCTGGCGCCGTTGCTAGGTTGCACTTCGGTGTCGTTAGGACTAGGTTCGATCCTGGCAAGGGAGACATCTACGTAGAGATAGAGTATAGGAGCCCTGCGTTCAGCATAGTCAAGAGGTTTTCGTGGAGAAGCAACGGTGAAGCGCTTCTGAGGCTACCGATAGACATGGCTACGGCCGCGGTAACCTGGCTCAGAACCGCTGAGTACACGGAGATTAGGAGTAGGGAAGAGCTAGAGAAGCTGATCGACATAGCTAGGAAGCAGATCGAGGATGCTTTCAGCATCCTGAGAGCCATCAGAGCGACCGTGGATACCGCCCTCAGGAAGGTCGAGCCGTTGCTTAGGTTGCGAGACGCCGTAAAAGATGTCGAGAAAAGGCTTGAAGAGATAGCGACGAGGCTAGAGCCAGAGCTTAAGGAGGTTGCTAGGAGGCTACGTGAACGTCGATTCTTCGAGATTCCGGAGCCCTGGCTTAGAAGGAGAGAGATGAAGATACTACCGCTTCAGCGAGCCGAGATAATCGTTATCTAGCGAGTTTCCTCTCCTAAACCTCACATATTTTTATTCTTCCTACCTACGCTTCCCCACGGTGGTTGCATGCCTATCCCCAACATGGACGAGTTCGAGAAGCTTCTCGACGATCTCAAGATCAAGAACGAGAACCTTAGAAACATCTTGGTCTGCATCCACGAGGCGGCCAGGATACATGCAAGGAATATCTACGAGCGGATGATCGGTGACGAGATGCTGTACCCGATGAGCGATAGATGTAGGAAACTCTACATCGTCGGCGCTCCGCTATCGATGCTCGGCCTATGCAAGGATGGTAGGATGCCTATGGAGTTCTGCAACGCGGCATACATGTGCGTAGCTACGGCGACGCAGAGAATGTCCTCGTTCAAGAAGATGAAGCTCCAGATGAGCCTCGCCAAGCTAGTCAATCAGGTAACGAAATGCGTTAGCGAAGCAGAGAAGAAGAGGAGCGTTGCCTAGAGAACGAGGATCTCCGAAACCCTTCTTCCACCACCTTCGCTACCTCCGTAGCTGGGTGCAAACGATAGCGATACCTCTACACCTACGGGCGTACGACCGATAGATGCGCTGGTGCTCGTAGATGTTGTAGGTGTTTTCTCTTTTCGCTTCTCCTTCTCCTTGTTGCCCTCCTTCTCGCCTTCGCTCCTCTTCTCCTTCCTCTTCTCCTCAACCACGTTGATAGTGACACACCTACTGTCCTCCCACAACACGTTCCCTCCCTCGTCGAGGATCATTGCGTGGATAGCTATCCTGTGCTCGCCCGCTCGCTTGAAGCCGTAGAGGTGGACTATGAACGGGAACTCGGCTATCCTCTTCGTCTCGGTCAACCGATTGATTCGTTTAGCCGATACCGATAGCTCTCGATCCTCGGTCTCGTCGTAGGCCACCACATCCATTCTGTAGGTCCCCGGCGGATACCCCTCGACTACGACCCTTCCAACGATATGCGGACACTTCTTCGGCTCGACACCTAGCATGACCTCCTTGGGAACCCTAAGGATCTCCATCTCTATCCTCTTCCTGGATCCCGGAGGCGCGTAGGTTACCTCAACAACGTTGCTCCTACCTTTCCACACCAGCTTTCCATCCGGTCCATACAGCTCGATCTCTATCCATACCCTGTGCGTACCAGGCTTGGTGAACTCGAGGTCGAAACCAAAGGATGTTCCCTGGCGCTCGCCCGCCATGCATCGAGGGTTCACGAAGAAGCTCCTCTCGAAACCCTTGACTCGGTGACCATCCTCGTAGATCCACGCCTTGTATCGATACCAGCCAGAAGGAAAGTACTTGAGGAACAGCTGGCATATGAAGTCGGCTCGGTTAACGAATCTGAGTACCGGAGCAGGCGTGCTGATCCTTAGCTCTACGACCGGCTTCCTCTCCGCCATAGTTATCGCCCCTAGGCTGTTACCAGTATCCTAGGCATCGCCGGCACTATGGTCGCTACGTAGTGTTCCGCCTCGTATATATCCTCGAAGTGTCTCGGAAGCGTTAGGGTGCCTACGTACTCGGCGATCAGCTTGGTATCGGAATCGTAGAGCGAGGATAGCTCGAGCGTGCCGTGACCAGGGATGTTCAGGGTTTGCGGAATCCTGTTGCTAGCTTCGTGGATCAGCCTATCGATTAACTCCCTCAGCTTCTCCTTCTTGGCCTCGATCTTCTCGTCGTACTCCTCGATTATCCTACGAAGCTTCTCGATCAGCTTCTCGACGTCCTCCCTACGAACGTTCTTGAGCTCCTCCAGCAACCTGCTCAGCGACTGAACCTTGTGCTTCAACTCCTCGAACCTCTTCTCGAGCATCCTGAGCTTCATGCCTCGGAACAGCTTGACTAGCTTGCTACCGCCTCCACTCTGAAGCTTCTTGATCTCCTCCGATACCTTGGCCATCTCCTCCTTAGCTCTCTCCAGCTCGTGCTCAACCTTTTCGCGGTACTGATCTATCAACTCCATAACCCTGTCAACATCCAGCTCCAGCACCTTCCTCTTACCGAACGGGCCGACGCCAACGAATAGAGTAACGACGTCGGGGGATACCGAGGCTATGGAGTACCTCCCAGCCATGGCGTTGACCGCGTAGACCAAGGGCTTCCTCGATAGAATGTCCCTGACCAGCCTCCTCATCTCTCGCTCAAGCCTTTCGATCTCGTACTTCAGCTCCCTCACCCTAGGATTCGTCGACAGATCTATCTCGTACCTCACCCTAACAAGCGCACGATTGCCGAAGAGATCAACAACGCTTACGCGCCTAGGCATACCCATCCCCAGAGAACCATCGATACCTCCATTAAATACTCTTCCATAGTTAGACATCCACTACCTTCCCCTCCTGCTCAAGCTGACGCAATACATTCGTGAGATGTACCAAGCTTTAGCTTAGCTACAAAGCTTCTTCACGCGATAACGTCTCTTCTTCTCATCGTATTCAAGGTATTCGCTAGTTACGGCACATGGAGAGGTCTGAAGGATACCATCAGAGCCCCCTCCATGGTATTCCATTCTTTTAGGGCTACCCATTCAATTGTTTGATATGGAAAAGTATATATACCGGACGGCCCCCAGATATATATGGAACGGCCCCGCCCCGGGGAAGGCCCCGGGGCGGGAATGAACCGAGCCGTGACGAAATGGCCGTCAGGGAGCCCCGCGGGCGGGGGCGGTCGCGGGGCAATGACCGTTACATCCTAACCCATCCCCGTGGGGGTTACGGGGGATCGCTATCCCCCGGATCCCCCACGGGCCGCCCCTTGGTGCGGGGCCGGCCACGGGGGGCCGGCCCCAAGACGGGATGACGATGACCCCACCCCCTCCTACTGCACGTTCGTATTGCATACATTGCATACCCCGAGGGTAACACCCTCGGGGTAGACAACACGTTTAGGATTGCACGACTCCTCGGTTCGATTACCGTGGAAATGGGGGTGGGGGAGGACAGATGGGAACCCCAGTAGGGGTTCCCAGATGATGCCCCGCCCCACGGAATGAACCTCCCCTAACCCCGCCAGATGGCGGGGGAGCCCCGTCCCCGGCGGGGCAACCGCGGCCGGATGAGGCCGCGGGTGGGGCGGGGGGCGACCAAGGATGACCCCCGCAAGGGGTGCGACGGGATGACCCCCCGTAACCCCGGTGATGAGGAATGATCCCCGCCGCAAGGCGGGGTGACCGACGCTCGGGGATGGGGACCGTGGGGCGGGGCCAAAAACCCACGGGGGATCCTTCTATGGCGTTGAAGAATAAGATAACTGCTCTTATCAGTTTCTATAACTTCTATTTACATAGCTTACCAATGAAGAACAGCACTCGCGACAAGCTAATGAAAAAACTTAAGAAGACGTTGAGAAACAATCCTGAACTCGTAGATGTACTGTACATATCTTTACATAACAGACCTGACTTAGTAATAGATTTTTTCAAGTCATTCAGCTATAAAGTGCTATCGAGGAATGGGCGCAGTCCCAAGGTTGTTAAAAACATTGTCAGAAAGAATGCTACGTTTCTCGAAATCATTACCTCGCCCAAAATGTCCTGACTTTTTTCACTTTTCTTTCCCCACGGGGGTTCTCCATGATCGGACAGATCAAATCGGTTTCGATTCGTTACAAAAAAGTAGTGGTAGAGACTAACATCAGCAAAATCGTTCTTCCGATAAGTAATCTAGTGATACATAATAACAAGATTGTTGGAATCAAACTATTCGACAACAACATTTACATACCGCTATCTCTACTCATACGAAATAACGTTAAGATCCAGGTTGATCCTCGTCTACCTTATCATATCTAACCATTTTTCCATCTCTCCTTTTTCACACGGGGATTCTCCTATGTACAAACCCAGGGCAATTCTTGTTGTTGATTACGAGAATGCTAGAAAATACCTACGCCACGCCTTACAATTCGTTAATCGTAATCTTAGCAGGGTTTACAGAATCGTAAAGCGACTAGCTTTCAACGTAAACAACGTGCATGTGCCAGGACTAGTAACGATATTAACAAGTTATTATTATAATAAAAAGATACAAGGTAATCAGTTAGTAGACAGAGAAATCGAGAAATACCTGATGAATGAGTTCGATAGCGAAGTTTTAATATTGATTGCCGGCGACAATCACTATGCAAAAGCATTGCAAGAAGTGAAGAGACGTGGAGCATATGTAATAGTAATAGCACACTTAATCGCTCGCAAGCTATATGAAATTGCTGACGAATACTATCTCGTCGATATGGATGCTATTCCCGAACCGGTTGTAATCCCCGTTAAACAATGACTTTTTGACCTTTCCACGGGGGTTGGAGGGCCCGATGACTGTTATATCATTCTACCACCATTCTTAACAATCTTCAGCAACTACAATAATTTCTAGCAATTTGGAGGGGTGATCCCCCGATGACAGCAATGTTGCCAACGTTGCCAAACCACAACAATACTAATAATGCCAATAACGTCGCCAACACGAGGGCCCAATGACCCCACTCTCCCCACGGGGATTCTCCATGGCCGGGAAAATTGAACTAACTTTGTATGAACTTAAATCTGTTTGTCACCTAATCGATACAATTAATGACGATAATTATGTTGCGGTTCTCATAATTCAACGTCTGTACGGATACGATTTTATAGTGATTGACAGGTTTGAGAATTCTGTCAAAGTTTCTGTGGCACAGAATACTAAAGAACTACTAGAGATTCTTAACAATACCAAATGTCCTCAATGTGGATTATTCCACTATGGTTACGTATACTTCGCAATATACGATGATGACAACGTTAGGATTATAAAGATGTCGCCATATGAGGCAACTAACCCGGTAAAACTAAATCAAATTCTGGAACAGTTAGTACAATAACTATCCTCAATTCTTTTTCCGTTTGCACGGGGATCTCCCATGCCTAGCCTTAGAGAAATAATTGAAAAGGCAAAAGGCAGAAAAATTATGGATATTCAATTCGAGAAACCAAGAGGACTCTATGAGGCTGACAGGATGGTGATAATCTTAGATAATGGTACCAAGTTAGTAATATCATTGATTGACATGTGCAACGATCCCTATGGCGGTGGCTGTTCGTCGCTTGCTCTGTCACTCGAATAACTTTTCCATCTTTGTTTCCACGGGGGATCATGAGACTGTTTGTTTTCGTTGCTCTCGTTTGTATATCGCTTCAAATTATCTATGCTATCCTTATATCTTTGCTATATTTATTATATTCGTTGTCTATACCCAATTTATCGGCAACGTTAATGTCGTATTCAATATCTCTACTATTCGGAGCCTTGAAATACCGCAAATTCTTTCATCTCATTCTATCACTTCTATTGGCAATCCTCGCTCTATACACCTTTTTCTACCATTATGCATCTAAATCACGGGGGTTCGCTTATGGTCCGCGTGCAAGTTATTCCGCGTATAAGAGATTCTCTAGATTATGAATCGTGGTTAAATGCTCTTGATGTTGTAATACCTATCGTCGTGAACCATTTGCTGGGTAATAACAGAATTTTTATAAACATTCCATCAGATCCAAGAACAGTTAAACGTATGTTAAAGATGTTAAAATTATTAGGTTTCAAAGTAGAAATCAGGAGAAGAAAGGGATGCTATTACTATCAATATTTGGTAATTGTACGCGAAGTAAAAGAACCTAAGGATGGATTGAAGTATCTAATACAATTTGCGCCAATTATCGAGGTAAAAGTATGGCTAGACTTTCTATTAAAGTTATTGACTAGGCAAAAAGCGGTAATCCCACCTAGTGACACTAGTGTTCTTCGACGATTTACCGACTGGTGGATGGCAATTCTAGAATTGCAAGAGAAAGGATTAATACGTATAGAAAGAAAATTGATATACTGTGATGACGAAATGCAGGAATGTGAATATGATTACACTATCTACATATACCCCTGACTTTTCATCTCTTTTTCTCACGGGGATCCCCTATGAAGAACAAGCTAAGGCTAGATGAAAAAATCTTGGATTTAGCTGATGAAGTGTGGTGCCGTGAACAGCATGGCGGATTATCACTGTGGCTGGTAGCGAAAGCAAAAACACTGTTACGGCTAGAATTCGAAGAAGCAGTAAGAAAAGCTGATGAAATATCGCTCGAACTACTATGCCAAGCATTACAAGGTGTTGAGCAACTTATTACCGTTCATAGACATTTAGATTGTATGTTGGCGGAATAACATTTCAACTTATTTTTGTTTTATCTATTTGCCTAATTCACGATATTTTATTTTCACGGGGGCTACTGCAAGTTCGTTGCCTACCTCTAGGTACTTTCTCTAGGTCTTCTATGCTACGGATCTCTATCTCTTCATTCACAACGCTCTTCAGCCACTCCATGATATTACATAGCTTCTTTGCTGTTTCGCTCAGCTCCTTTCCACACTCCATTCCGTAGTCGTAGAGAACGTTGCAACTATCCAGGAACTCTCGATACTTGCCAAGCTTTGTCTCAACGTCGCTTACGAGCTTCGTAAGCTCGTTCTCTAGCTCTTCAACCCTCTTAACGA
>Ga0256842_1002369_pt1 | contig 13616 bp, 9 predicted proteins | sample 4559240metaG_FD_185973 | JGI IMG/M metagenome (GOLD analysis project Ga0256842, IMG submission 185973) | Hydrothermal vent microbial communities from Guaymas Basin, Mexico - 4559-240 | ecosystem: Environmental > Aquatic > Marine > Hydrothermal vents | place: Mexico: Guaymas Basin | collected...
GTTTGAGCGGGGGAGTTTTTCCGGCACGGTCTCCACTCCGATGACTGCCTTTGCGCTTCACCTTTATGCTGTGGGGCTTTTCGCCTTCGGGGCAAACAAGGTCCTTATGCAGGGATTCTATGCCCTCAAGGATACCCGCACACCGATGATGCTTTCTGCGGTGGTTGTCGTTATCAATATCATTTTCAATCTTTTGCTCATCGGTCCGCTCAAACACGGCGGGCTGGCTCTGGGAACATCGCTGGCATCAATTGTGCATACCTCTCTTCTGGTGTTCTTCCTGCGGAAACGGGGAGTGGTGCAAATCGGCGAATATCTAAAATCTTTTGTCAGGATAGCGGTTGTCTCCGTCATCGTTGCGGCGCTGACAAAGGCAATATCCTTCGGCGTTGACAGAGTTGTCCTGGGGTCGTCGTTCTGGGACCGCACGCTTCAACTTTTCATCCCCACGATTTTTTGGGCGATTTTTGTATTTGCCGCCGGCAAAGTCGTCGGAATTGATGAGATTAACCAGTTTTTGTCTTTACTAATTGACAAAATCAGACGGATTAAGGGATAGATGCTTGTCGCTGTTATAAATTCTCATCACGGGAAAATTCCCTTTGGCGGATGGCTGCGTGCAACCTTTGAGGCGGTGCGTTTCTGCGCCCGGAAGAACTGGCGGGTCGCCGCATCGGCGGGGATACACCAATGGGAGTTTTTGCTCTATGCCGCCGCAACCTGCGGATGCCCCATAAAAGTGTGGGTCCCCGCCGATTTTGACGATTCTCTGAAGGCGCAACTTATCGCCGATTTTAATCTGAATGTTGATGTCCAGTTTGAGCATATCCCCGGGCATCGGGGCAGAAAGGACTGGTGGCAGGCACGGGACAGGGCGATAGTATCCGCCGCCGATGTGATTATTCCGGTATCTGTGCGCCCCGGCGGGAATATGGAAGACCTTTTGGCGGAATTCCCCAACAAAATTTATGTTGACCGGTTCAGGGTTGAATTTGAAAAGTCCCGGTGGAAAATTCCGTCGCCGCCCGCCCCGGAGGAACTCAATCCGTTGCTGAAATCCAGAAAGTGGCACTATCTTACCCACTGGACACACACCTTCTACTCAAACTGGTGCACGGAGAGTAAATATCAGTTTTATGAGTCGCTGCTTAATCAGGGGGACGAGTATTCCCACAGCGCCTTTAAGTCTTTGGTGAATATGCTGGAGACCGGCAGAATCTGTGCGACTCCGAGGAAGGTGTATGGCGGCGAGAAAGTTCTGTCTTTTACGGCGCTGACGCCGGCGGAATCGCTGAAATTTATGCGGTGGCGAAGCGGTCTTGTGCGCCGATACTGGGAACCCTACGGAATCGCTCTGGACAGGCAGACTTTGATTGAGTTGGGCGCTCAACCCGTCAGGTATGTGAAGGCGAACGAAATCAGGGCGATTGAAGGAAAAGTCAGAAAGTTCTACCATCTCAGAAAGAGCCGAAGATACCGCTGGGTTGAGGAGTTGGAATGGCGCCTTTTTGAAGATCTCAAACTTGATTTGGTCCCGCTCGGAAAATTTTTCGTGATAACTCGAACTTCCGCCGAGGCTTGGCATATCGCACGGCGGTTTGGTGTGAGGGCAGTTGGAATGATAGAGAATTAAAAATTTAAGCAAATGTTATAATAAAATTCTTGACAATTTGATGGACGTAAATAAACTGATTTGTTTTGAGAGAATCTAACATTTGCGGAGGGAGTATGAGAAAAAGGGAACTGGAAAGGTTCAAAAAAATGCTCCTTGATATGAAGGCAGAGTTGGAGAAGGACTGGGAGCATTTTGAGGAGGAGAATCTGTCCAAGAGTTTGAGGGATCAGGTTGGGCAGGTGTCCTCGTTTACCACTCATCCGGCGGATATGGGGAGTGTCACAGACGAGCAGGAGAGGGCGTTTTTGCTCGCCGGGCACGAAAAGGAGATTCTGAATGCGATTGAGAGGGCGCTCAAGCGAATAGAGGACGGAACTTACGGCAAATGTGTTATGTGCGGTGCGCCCATATCTATAGAAAGATTGAAGGCAATCCCTTATGCCGAGTATTGCATAGAGTGTCAGGAAAAAATTGAAATGGAAGAACTAATTGAGGAACGATAATTTTCTGCTATGAGCGATGATAAAAAGATTATACCCGGTCCCCCTAAGAGGAAAATAGGGGGGACGCTTATTATTTGGCTCGTTTTAATCGCAGCGGCGCTGCTTATAACTCAATATCTTTCTAATAACACCTCTGTGAGGGTTAAACTTTCTTATACCGAGTTCTTAAACGAGGTTAAGGCGGCAAGGATAGATAGTTGCCATTTCGCCGGGCGCAAAATCACCGGGACTTTTAAGGTCCCCTATCGTATCCCTCTGGGAAGCAAGGCGATAGAATACAGGGAATTTTCTCTGGTAATCCCCTTTGACGATCCGGAACTACCGAAATTTTTAGCCGAGCACGGCGTTAAAGTCTCATCGGAAAAGGAACACACCGGATTCTGGACGATTTTCCTCAACATCCTTCCGTGGCTTTTGATTCCGCTTTTGTATTTTATGTTCATCCGGCAACTGCAGGGACCCCAGAAAAGCATTTTCTCCTTCGGCAAAAGCCGCGCCCGACGATTTATGCCGGACAAACAGCGCGTTACCTTTGACGATGTGGCAGGATGCGAAGAAGCCAAGCGGGAACTTCAGGAGGTGGTGGAGTTCCTCAAAAATCCGGAGAAATTTTCCCGTCTTGGCGGGCGGATTCCCAAGGGAGTTCTGCTTTTGGGCGCCCCGGGAACGGGAAAAACCCTTCTTGCCCGGGCTGTCGCTGGAGAGGCTGGCGTGCCGTTCTTCTCAATCTCCGGCTCCGATTTCGTTGAGATGTTTGTGGGCGTTGGCGCCTCGCGGGTGAGGGACCTTTTCATTGAGGCTAAACAGAACTCCCCGTGCATAATTTTCATTGACGAGATTGACGCCGTCGGGCGGTATCGCGGTGCAGGTCTCGGCGGCGGACACGACGAGCGCGAACAGACCCTCAATCAACTTTTGGTGGAGATGGACGGCTTTGACCCCAACGAGGGCATAATCGTTATGGCGGCGACCAACCGCCCCGATGTCCTTGACCCGGCGCTTCTGCGCCCCGGAAGATTTGACCGCAGAATCGTGGTTGACCGCCCCGATATCAACGGCAGGCTTGAGATTCTTAAGGTCCACACGCGCAACAAGCCCCTCGGTCCCGATGTGGACCTGAAAAAAATCGCCCAGAGCACGCCCGGGCTTGTCGGCGCCGACCTTGAAAATATCGTCAACGAGGCGGCGCTTCTGGCGGCGCGCAAAAACAAAGATTACATTGAGCAGGAGGACTTTGAAGAGGCGATGGAAAAAGTCCTTATGGGGCTTGAGCGCCGCAGTATCAAAATTCCCGAGAGCGAGCGGAAAATTTCAGCCTATCACGAGGCGGGGCACGCGCTTGTGGGCAAGTTCACCCCCGAGGGTGACCCGGTCCATAAAGTCTCGATTATTCCCCGCGGAGTGGGAATCGGCGGGATGACATACTTCCTTCCGCAGGATGACCGCAGACTCTATACGAAATCGTATCTTCTCGCGATTCTGGCGCGGCTTTTGGGTGGGCGCGCCGCCGAAATTCTGGTGTTTGAGAATCCCTCAACTGGCGCCGGCAACGACCTTCAACGCGCCACTGAAATCGCACAGAGAATGGTCACCGAGTGGGGAATGAGCGAAAAGGTCGGTCCGGTCAATTTCGCCGATTCCACGCAGGAGGTCTTTCTGGGCAAAGAAATTGTCTCCCGTGCAAAAATCAGCGAGGAGACCGCAAAACTTATAGACAGCGAGGTCAGGCGGCTTGTTGAGGAGGCGCAACAGCGGGCACTGAACATTCTCCGCGAGCACATTGATGGGCTTCACAAACTCGCTCAGGCTCTTTTAGAGCGTGAGGTTATTGAGGGCGACGAAATTGACGAGATTATCGGTGAGAAGCCGGAAAAATCACCCGAAAAGCCGCAGGGTTCAGAGGGCACAGAGCCTGTTGCCGCCGCAGAGACCGAAAACACCGATGCCGTTGCAAAATCGGAAGATTCCGGCTCGCATCAAAAATCCGGGGCGTGAACCAAATTGCGCTGGCATCGGGAAAAGCACGCAGGCGTGCGAAATTATGTCCGTCCCCCCGTCAATTTGATTTGATATGCGGCACCTATTCCCATTCAAGTTCAACCTTTGAGGAGTTGCCGAGGTTGAGTTGATACGCTCTTCCGGAAAATTCCGCATCGTTGCCGATTATTGAGTTGTATAGTATGCACTTTTTTATTATTGCGCCGTCGCCGACTATGCTGTCGGAAAGGATTGAGTATTCAATTTTCGCCCGCTCACCGATGGACACATACGGTCCGATTATTGAGTTTTTTACCTCTGCGCTGGCGGCGATGTGCACCGGCGGAATTATTATGTTCCCCTCAAGTTCGGTCAGGTTCCCGTTTTTGCAGAGAAGTTTGCGGTGAGTTTCCAGAAGAGTTTCCGGCTTCCCGCAGTCATACCATCCATCAATGACGATGCTCTCAAAGACCTCGCCGTCGGCAAGCATTTTCACCAGTGCATCGGTCAACTGAATCTCCCCACGGTTGGTTATCCTTTTCTCAACGATTTCCGAAAGTTTCTCCAGCAGTTTGTGTCCGTTGGTGAAATAATACAGCCCGGCGATTACCCAGTGGCTTTTTGGGTAGTCCGGTTTTTCCACCATTGATATTATCCGCCTGCCGGAAAGTTCCACCACGCCGAACCGCCGGGGGTCCTCAACCCAGTGAATGCCGATTTTGTGCGTGTTTCCCTCGGCAAGTTTTTTCAGGTCAGCCTCAATAATCGTGTCCCCCAGAATTATCATAAACGGCTCGTCAAGGTTTATTTCCTGCAGGGCGAGGTATATGGCGTATCCCAGTCCCAAAAGTTCCTTCTGCCACACGAACTTGGTGGGCACAGAATAGTTGGATTTGACATACTCCTCAATTTTTTCGCCCAGATATCCCACCACAAGCACCAGTTCGTCCACGCCGTTTTCGAGAAGGTTGTCAATTATGTGTCCCAGAATAGGTTTTCCCGCCAGAGAGAGCAGTGGTTTTGGCGTCGTATGTGTGAACGGTCGCAGTCTTTCGCCCACGCCAGCGACCGGAATTATCGCCCTCATATTACCTCCTCACGATTACACCGCAGAGGTTCCGTATTTGAACTGGATTGCCTTGTCGTAGAGTTCAAGGTATTTTCTCGCCGAGCGCTCCCACGAAAAATCCTCCTTCATTCCCCGCAGCATAATTGAGCGCCAGCGCTCTTTGTCGGCGAACGCATTCAGCGCCCGCTGTATTGCGCCAAACAGCGCCTCGGGCTTGTATTCCTCAAACACAAATCCGTTGCCTTTTTCGGGGAACTGGTCGGCGTCAATTACCGTGTCGGCGAGCCCGCCGGTTTTCCTCACAATCGGCACCGTGCCATACAGCAGCGAATACATCTGGTTCAGTCCGCACGGCTCAAACCGGGACGGCATCACAAACATATCGGCGCCCGCCTCAATTTTGTGCGCCAGCGGTCCGTTGAAGCCCGTGTAAACTCCCAACTTGCCCGGAAACTTTTTAGCCAGATCCGTAAAGAGTTTCTCATATTTCGGGTCGCCGGAACCCAAGACCACCATCTTGAGGTTTTCCTTCATCAAATCGGGCAGGATTTGAGCCACCAAGTCGTAGCCCTTCTGGTCAGCCATCCTGCCAATCATTCCAATCAGCGGCGTGTCAATGTCCTCGGGCAGGTTGAACTGTCTGAGCACCACCACCTTCATTTTCCGCTTGCCCGAAAGGTCCTCGGCGCTGTAGTGATATTCAATATGCTGGTCCGTTGCCGGGTTCCACACCGTTGTGTCCACGCCGTTGAGGATGCCGAACAACTTGTGCGACACCGAGCGCAGAAGTCCGTCAAGTTTGTGCCCGTATTCCGGGGTCTGGATTTCCTTCGCATAGGTCGGGCTGACCGTGTTGACCACATCGGCAAACAGTATCCCGATTTTGAGGAAATTTACCTTGCCGAAAAACTCAAAGGGACCGGTGGGATAGAAAAGTTCCTCGCCAAGCCCCATCTTATACAGGACATCCTTCTCAAAAATTCCTTGATAGGCGAGGTTGTGGATGGTCAGCACCGATGCCACCGGGCGCCATATCGGATGACGGCTGTGCGTCAGTTTGAGGTATGCCGGCAGAATTGATGTGTGGTGGTCGTTGGTGTGGATAATCTGTGGGGGGAATCCCAGCGCCGGTGCGGCATCAAGCACCGCCTTGGCGAAAAATACCAGCCGCTCATCCTGGTCGGGGAAATCCTTTTTGGTCTCCGGGTCAAAATATATCCCCATCCTGTCAAAATACCGCTGACTTCTGACGAAATACACCGGGATATCCGTGCCGGGAAGATATGCCTGATACAGACTGAACCGCTCAACTATATCGCCCACCACCACGGGGATATTTTTCACATCGGTGGGCTTTATGTTGAACTCGCCGCTTTTTCTCTGGATATCTCCGTAGTAGGGCATAATAATCCTGACATCAACGCCCAAGTTGTGAAGTGCCTTGGGCAGTGCTCCGGCGACATCGGCAAGCCCGCCAACCTTGGCAAAGGGATACACCTCCGCCGAGACAAATAGAACTTTTTTCACCATCTCTGTTCCCCCTTCGGGTTGGAAAATTATCAGAAGTGAGGATAATTGGTCTTTGTCTGATATTTATACTGGAAGTTTATGTAATATCTTCCCTCCTCGTCGGTGCCGAAACTGGTGATTTTGAGTTTCACATAGTGGTTCTGGGCGGTTTTGACCACCGTGACTTTGGTTGAGGAGACATCCACCTGCTCCTCCCAGTCGGCATCGGCGGTCTCGGGAAAATCGTCAATGTTGCCCACGCCGAGAATTTTGAACTGCGACACGCCAGTCCACACCGTCCCGGCAAGATGTGGGCTCTTTATTACCAGCCCGGACTCGCTGGTGGTGGAGGTATCCAGAACCATATCCGGTTCGGGGTCGGTCTGGTCAACTGTGAGGGCTATGTTGTGCTCAAAGTTGAAACCGCAAACTGTGTCGGAGCCGATAAAGTATATCCTTCCGCCGCCAAGCATAACCGGTGAGGTCTCAACGACCTCAATCGGCGATACTGTGTCTCCGTTCTCGGTGGTGCGCACCGCTCTGACGCCGAAATAGTAAATCGCACCGTCCTCAAGCGTGTCGCCGAAATAGTCGGTCATAAGGTATTCTGTGTCGCTTGTCGGCGAGGTGAAGACCAGATGAGTTCCCAGTGCCGCCTCGTCCATATCCTCAAGACTTACATTTTTAGAAACATAAAGATAGTACCCGGCAAATCCCTCCTCGTTGTGCTCCGGGGACTGTGTCCAGACGACCTTGATTGAGTCGTCGTAGGGGATGGGCGTTACCTCCGGCGCAGTTATTGACGGCGGCGATGGTGGCGGAGTTTCCTCTTCGCCGCATCCAAAAAATGCCAGCGCAACAGCCAAAGCCACAAGCCCGACGATGATATTTCTCATCGTGTTCCTCCTTTTTGCCTGGTTGGCTAAAATATTGAAAAATTTTGCCGCACAATCAAGAGGATTTTGCAAGTTCGGACAGGTTATTCTCAATTTGCCGGCGCAGTTTTTCTGCGAGAGTTTTCCTGTCAAGGTCTCCAGTCAGTTTGATTGGCCCGCCGACCTTGATGAACACTCTGGCGGGGGAGATTGCAAAGGTTCCCTTGGGCATAATGTCCTTTGTGCCCCAGATGGTCACCGGAATCACCGTGGATTTTGAATCAACGGCGGGCTTGAGCGCCGAGGATTTGAAGGGCAAAAGGGAACCGTCCGGGGAGCGGGTGCCCTCGGGAAATATCACTAACACGCCGCCGGCGGACAAAAATTTTTTCATCCTCTCAAACGCCGAAAGTTCTCTGCGGCTGGCTTTTCTGCTGACGGGTATGCATCCGATTTCCCTCATCCACCAGCCAAGCACCGGAATTTTGAAAAGGCTTTCCTTGGCGACAAAACCAACTTTTGGGTCAACCCAGCCCATAATGAGCGGGATGTCAAAGAAACTTTGATGATTGGCGACATAAACGATATTGCCGCCGGGTGGCGGGCTGAAATTCCCGACTATCCGGACACGACTGAGGGAGAGGTATAAAGTGAGCCTTGCCCATAGTTTTACAACGAAACTGAGGGCTTTGCGGTGGAATTTTCTGCTGAGAAGTCGTATCAGTTTCACAATGCCCAGAGGCACCACCGTGGGCACAAATATCGCAATAAATACCGCCCCGTAGAGAAGAGCAAAGATAAATCCCGGTATTTTCCTGAGCGATGACATAGTCTCCAATTATGAAAACTCGCTTTTGTGCAGTTGCAAAGAGTTTTATATTAAAAGGCTAAAAGGAGGGAGGAAATGAGGCGCACGATTTTGGGGACGGTGCTGTTCGGCGTGATGATGGCGGTGTGGGGATGGTCAGTTGCTGTGCCGGAAGATCCCCGCCACGGTCTTGAAAATCCGGGGTATCTCGGCACGCTGGATTCAGAGCATCTGCTTACGACGGTGGGATTTTCAAAATCCCCTCTGTATGACCTTTCCGGCGGCGATTCCCTCTGCCGGCAGGACCTCTATCTAATTTTGCCGAGCAAAGTTGTGTCTCTGGGCGCAGGAATCTATGCCTACGACACCCCGATGGGACAGAAAAACGAAATGTATTGGCTTTTGTGGGGACTTTCCTTTGGTGCAAAGCGGTTTGGGGTCTCCTATATTAGCAAATACTACTTTTCCGGTTCGCACCATCGCCGTCATTGGCGGGCTGGAATACTTTCCCATCTTAACAGAAATCTTTCGTGGGGAGCCGCTTTCGGCAAGGGGATGATAACAGACACTCTCATCTCCACCGGCGAGGACCAGCCAGCAATTTTCGGTATGCTTTCCGATGAGGGATTTTTCCGCACTGGCATCGCAGTAAGACCCTACCGCGAATACCTCACCCTCTGGGGCGATGTGATTGCCGACGACGATTTTGACTACAAAGACGCGGTTTTCGGCTGTGAGATTATGCCCGCCAGAGGAATTTATCTTCGCGGCGAATACAGTCTTGAGAAAAAGTATTTCCGGGCGGGAATCCGCTTTGACCTCGGACACGCAGGAGTTTTCGCCTCCGCCGGCAAATCCTACAACAAGGATTTTTCCGCCGGTGCGATTTTCTCGGAGAAAAGACTTCCCACAATCCTGCCGTATCGGGCAAAAAGGGTCAAGGTCACCATCTCCGGGGACTATCCCGAGTCGCCGAAACTTTTGGGCAAAAAATCTTTCCGGCGCCTGTCCGATGCTCTGTATCGTGTGGCGCAGGATCCTTCGGTTGAGGAACTTCTTATCAAACTTGACTCGCCCTCGCTGACCTTCGCCCAGTATGAGGAAATCCGTGGGATACTTGAGAAATTCAAGTCCCGGGGCGGGAAAATCAAAATCTATGCGGAAAATTTAGGCAACGGGACGACATATCTGGTCTCCCTCGCTGACCGTGTTTGTCTTCCGCCGGCGGGAGGAGTGGAGTTTCTCGGCATCGGCGCAGAACTCACCTACTACCGCGGCTTGTTTGACAAGTTGGGCATCCGGGCGGATATGGTTCACATCGGCGACTACAAAACCGCCGCAGAGCCGTATTATGCCGACTCTATGAGTCCCCAGATGCGGGAGGAACTCTCAAAAATCCTCAAAAATATTGATACTATAATTGTCTCATCCATCGCAGAGGCGAAGGGGATTTCCCCCGATTCGGTCAGGAAGTGGATGGAGAACTCGCCGATGTCCCCGCAGGACGCCAGAAAATTCGGCATAATCACCGATGTGGCATACTGGGACGAGTTCAAAGACTCTGTCGGTTGGGGCGAGGCGACCTCAATAAACACATACCTTTCCGAAACCTCTCCGCTTTCGCCCAGATGGGACGAACCGCCGAAAATCGCCGTTATCCCTGTTGAGGGGACGATTGCCCACGGGGCGTCAAGCCCGGAGGGATTTTTGAGCGGGAAAGTCGCCGGGGATAAAACTGTGGTCAAACTTTTAGAAAAAGTTGCCGGGGACAAATCCGTCAGGGGGATAATTCTGCGTGTGGACTCGCCGGGCGGTTCCGCCTACGCCTCCGACCTTATGTGGCGTGCGGCGGTTCGTGCCAAAGAAAAAAAGCCGCTGTGGGTCTCTATGGGTTCCTATGCCGCCAGTGGGGGATATTACATATCCTCTGCCGGGGACTCAATCTTTGCGGATAATTCTACAATCACCGGGTCAATCGGCGTGGTCGGCGGGAAATTCTCCATTGGCGGGCTGTATCAGAAATTGGGGCTTTCCCCACAGGCGATTTATCTTTCCCCCAACGCCAACATCTACTCGCTGACCGACACATTCACCACCGCCCAGCGGGAGTTGATTAGAAAGTATATGGAGCAGTCGTATTCGCTGTTCAAGGAGCGTGTTCTGGCGGGCAGGAAGAACCTGACGCCCGATTCTCTGGAGTCGCTGGCGCAGGGCAAGGCTCACACCGGGACCGCAGCGAAACTCAACGGCTTGGTGGACGAAATCGCCGGTCTCTCCGAGGTGGAGCGCAGAATGGCTCGCCATTTAGGTCTTAAGGAGGGGGAATATCAAATCTATCATTGCAGCCCCTATGAGGCGTTTGACTGGGTTGAGTTGGCAAAAAAGTTCGCCGGGGTCGCCACGGGGAAACTCTCGCCGCTTTCCGTGAAAATACCTGAATTCCCCGACGAGGATTTTCTGTGGTATCTGGTGCCGTATTACATAGAACTCAAATAGGGGCATAAAAATGGGGAGTCCGCTGGGACTCCCCATCGCTGTTCGCGGTCGAGATTGGCGAACTTATCCAAGTTTTTCCGCCAGAAGGCTCACGCTGCCCTCCGCCCTGAACGCCTTGATGAAATCCCTTGCCACCTGATAGGCTTCCTCGGCGATGGCTTTTTTGTTCTCCTCGGGGATTGAGTCAATTTCCTTCTTGAACTGGCGTGTGGCGTGCTTGATATCCTTGCCGTTTTCCTCCGCCCACTTTTTCATCGCCTCAAACAGGTCAGGGGGCAGATGTTTGTGTGCGATATTCTGCCAGGTGGTGCCCACATTCCCCTTGCGGATACCGTAATCGGCGAACTGCCCCACCAGATTCAGCGGCGTCCCGGTGATTCCGTGCTGGGCAATTGCCACGCCATAGGGTCTTATCACCTCAAAAATTTCGCCGGTGCGCTTGAGGTCAATGTGAACCTCCTCGCCGGGGGCATAGTTCCCGTGCTTTGAGCCGTTGGAGATAGCCAGAAGATTCGGATAGATTTTTGCCACCCGCAGCGCCTCAATAAATGTTTTTGCCTCCTCAACTGTGGTCAGTTTGCCCTGGGCGCCCGCAATCTCGCCGACCTCAACCTCAAGTCCAAGTCCCCATTCCATTATCGGCTTTGCCAGGTGAACCGTTGCGGCGATGTTGTATTCCATCTCCATATGCGAGGCGTCAATGGCAAAACTTGTGTATCCCGCCTCGTATTCCGCCTGAATCAGCGCCCACGAGGAATCAACCTCGTCATCGGTGGGCTTTTTGACCGTGATGTGGTCGCCGTGGATGAAAAACGGCATCTCAAACCCGACCTCGTCGGCATAACCCAGAATCGCCTGCACATATTGGTGAGGCGTCTGCCCGGTGTATCCGCCGTCAATGTTGCCCTCGGACTTGGCAAGTTCAAAGGCGACAAGGGCGTTCAACTCCTGCGCCGCACGCATTATCCCCGGAATCACATGGGGAATTCGGGCGTTGCAAGCCATAATGATGATTTTCTCATCCAAAAGCGCATCAAATACCGGGCGGGAGTTCACCAGAAGAATTTTTGAGTCCTCGCCGATTACTTTAAGTGCGTTCTCCGGGCGAAGTTTTGCGAATTTCTCCCACATCTTGGCGTCCATATCCTCCTCCTGTTTTGTTCAATTCCCTGCAAATATAACAAATCCCCGATTTTTTTCAAAGGGGAAAAGTTTTCCCTGCGGATGCGCCAATTCCCGGTTATCCGGCGGGGTTGCCCCTGCTTTTTAGAGTCGGTTGTCCCAGACACAGCGAAGTGAAAATTACTTCACCCGCACGGGTTCATCGCCGATGAACTGAAGGATGATGCTTTTTGTGTTTGCGCCGTTTTCATCAAAGGAGACCGGACCCGCCGCCCCATCAAAATCGTAAATCCCCGAAAGATAGTCCCTCATCAACTCCTGAGTGAGGGCGTTGTTTTTTATTCCCATAATGCAAAGCGTGGCGGCATCATAACCCAGCGCCGAAAGCCGTGAGGGGTCCGTCCCATAGGTCAAACGGTAAAGTTTTTTGAATTCTTTCCACCTGGGGTTGTCCTCGCAGATAAAAAAGTCATCCGGAACCAGTATTGAGCCGTCAAGATATTTTCGCACATTGCGGCTTTTTTTCAGGTCGTTGACCACCCAGCCATTGACACCAAGCGGAGTGGCGGAGATATACATAAACGGAATCTGCGGCAGAATGACCTCAATGTCGTTGTAGTAGCCGGGGATGAAAATTCCATCAAAGTGGACGGTCCACTCCTCGGGCTTTTTCTGGACACAGCCGGTGTCCGAGGAGCAGTCGTAGACGGCGGTGTCGGTGGTGTCAATTTCCATCAGGTGCTGGTCAATATAATCCACCACCGGCTGGCGAAGTTTTGTGAGGAATTCGGAGAAATCCACCGTCCCTAACGGATAGAACTGCGCCCCGACAATCGTGCGTTCCTTTTTGCTGACCTCTGATGCGAAAGCCATAGCGCAGTTGTGCCCCAACTCATCATCGGGGGCTAAAATTGCAAAAGTATCCATAGTGTCGGCGACAAAACTCGCCAGATACCTTGCCGCCTTGACCGGACTTGCCACCAACTGGAACACATACGGCGAAAGTTCGGCAATTCCATCCCGGGATGCCGACGGGGTTATCAGCGGGACACGGTATGTCCCGGCGATTGCGCCGGCGGCAACTGTTTCGTTGCTGGTTATCGGACCAATTATGCACAGCGGCGTGGTCTCCTGCAGAAGGTCGTTGACCGCCTGTGCGGTGGTCAGCGGGTCGCCGCCAGAGTCAATCTCCTTGAGTTCCACACTCACGCCGGAGTTGTCAAAGGCAAGTTTCACCCCACGAAGCACATCCTTTCCGTATCTGGCAAAATCCCCCGTCTTTGGCACTAACACCGCCACAACAAGATGCCTTTTGAGATAGTCCTCAATTTTCTCAAGTTCCCTCTGGAGTTGTTTTTTGTCCTGCGGGTCGTAGATTCGCTGGATGAGTTTCTGCCCCTCACGCAGGGCACGGGCATATTCGCCATCGTGCTGAAGGCGGCGAAGCCACATCTTGCCAACTGTCGCCTCAACCGACCTGTCAACACGGTCCAGCAGAGAGGGGAAAAGGTCAATCGGAAGGTATCCCCACAAAAGTTTCTCAAGGGCATCCTGTGCCACACGCTGTTCCCGGACATCATCGGACAGAAGCGCAAAGGCGAACTGCTGTGCGCTTTGCAGGTAGTTTTTGTTCATAAAGTAT
>Ga0256842_1002371_pt1 | contig 13603 bp, 22 predicted proteins | sample 4559240metaG_FD_185973 | JGI IMG/M metagenome (GOLD analysis project Ga0256842, IMG submission 185973) | Hydrothermal vent microbial communities from Guaymas Basin, Mexico - 4559-240 | ecosystem: Environmental > Aquatic > Marine > Hydrothermal vents | place: Mexico: Guaymas Basin | collected...
TTAGAGAGAGATTTAAGAGGAGAAATAGAAGAATAAAAAATAAAGGGGATGAAAATATGGTAAAAGAAGTAAAATTAGGTAGAGATTACTTTAATAGGTTAATTAAGCTAAAGGAAACAGATAACAGAGTTAGAATATACGTAGATAACGGAAACGGAGAAATAAACGGTATAGAATTTACGTTTGAGCAACTTACGAACTTTGCTTTAAATTTAACACTTTACATACTTAGCAAAAAAGAAAAATAAGGAGGTGAAAATATGGTAAAAGCACCTAAGTTAAAGAAAGAAACTGTAATGGATTGGTCAAAAGAGAAAATAGATTGGTTAAGAAGAAAATTTAGAAGAGTAGCTATAGAAATACTAAAGGAATACAACTACGCAAATCCAAAAATAGGAGTAAACGTTAGAAAATACTGTGAATACTTAGAAATTTCAATAGACTATAATAATGAAAATGAACTAACAGAAGACGATTTAGTTGAAATAATTAGAACAACTAATTTAGTAGATGCAGTAAACAAAGTTAGAGAAATATGGAAAGTAGTTAAGAAAGACATAAAGAAAATCTACGAATGGAGAGATAGACAGATAAATAACATATTGCAGGATAAAGAATTAGAACCGTTACCAGAACTTGAAAGTCCTAAAATACTTGAAGAATACTTAAAGAGGGATTAATTATGGCATATACGATAAGCGAGATTTGTAATAGAATTAAAGCAAATAGAAATGAAATACTAAAAAAAGCACTAAAGGAGTATATGGTTAAATCAGTTAGAGAGAAAATAGTAGATACTGAAATAGAATTTGACGTAGGACAAGAAATTGAACTTCAATATACTGTAAAAGTTAGTAAAGAAGCAATAGAGATAGCAAGTAAAACAATAGATGCAGTTATTGAATTTTTAGAATGGGAAAGAGTAAAAGACAGAATAGAGAAAATAGAGGAAAAAGATTAGGTGATTAACATGAGAAAAGACGGTATAGAAATTGAAAATGGTAAAATATACTTACTAAAGTGGAATGAAGAAAAGAAAGAATACGATAGAATATTTATGGCAAATAGGTTTATAGTTAATATATATACTACTGATGGAAAATACGTAGGATTAATGGACAAAGGACGGTTAGTAGCAAGTAATAGAATAGTATCAGCTAAATTAGACAAAGATTGTAATCAAAGCGTAACAATAATTATCGAAAGTGTTTAACTTGTTTTTTTTATTACCCTACTTAGCCTATATACCGATGATAGAGGGTTTATTATACCCGATGATAGAGGGTAGAGCTAAGTAGGGGGGTGTAGATATGGGAAACGGAGATTGGAATCTGAATTGGGAGCAACTGGGAGAAACGGCAGAGATAGAATTTATAGGAGTAGCAATAGACGTCAGATACCCATGCAACTGTATAAAGTGCAAGGCAGGTAAAGAAAAGTTAGAGGAAATGGGAAGCAACAGAAGCAACAAACAACTACACATAGTAGTAGCTCCACTAAATAGAAACTGGAAACTACAGCACATCTTCATAGACATGAGTTCTACAAGCAAAAAGAGCAGAAAGGGAGTATTAGCACATGCATGTGTAATAGCTGGAATACCTACAAGAACCTTTGAAGAGTTCAAGAACTTCTTAACTAAGCACGTAATGTATTGGAAGAAAACTACAATAGGAGATTACTTGCAGAACGTAGCAAACATAAAACTAACTAAATACGACATTGAGAACTTGAACTTAGATGCACAAGTGACAATACCGATTAAAGTATTGCCGAAGGATGCGTGGGAATTAGAGGGACTTATACCAGAAATAGTCAAAAAGAGAGTTAAACTATACAAGGAAGCATGGAAGAAAATATTAGAGGGAGAAGACGAAGAAACAGTATACGGATGGTTATTTAATGAATTAGAAAAAACAGAAGCTGAAGAGTTAGAAGAAATGCTAAAGGAAGAAGAGGAAGAAGAAGAAATAGAGGAAGAAGAGGAAGAAGAAACTAAAAAGGCAAAGAAGTCTAAAAAAGCAAAGAAGGAAAAGAAAGGCAAGAAAGCAAAGAAAGTAGAAGAGGAAGAAGAGGAAGAAGAGGAAACTGAGGAAATAGAGGAAGAAGAGGAAGAAGAGGAAGAGGAGGAAGAAGAAGAACTACTTTAATTTTTTAATTTTTTTGGTGATAGCTATGAAAGAAGAAGAAGTTAAATCAATAATAGCTAAAGTTTACAAAGAAACTTTTGAAATAGAGATACCAGAAGAACACTTAGAAGAACTATACTTAGAATGGGAAAGAATAAGAGATACGATGATTGAAAAAGGATTACCAGAAGAAAACGCAGAACAAATAGCACTTGAAACAATTAAGGCAGGTATAATACTTGGAAAACAGAGATTAGAAAGAGGAGTGTATTAGAGTTATGACGAGCAGGTTAAGATGTAGCAAGTGTAGGGAGATAATAGCAGACTTTAAGAAAAACAAAGCAAATTGCACAATTTACAACGACATAGGAGTAACGATAAACACTAAAGACCCTTTTAACTTTAACAAAACCGAAATAACTATTGAAGAATACCTAATGTGTTGCAATTGTGGTCATAAAATACCAATAGACAAAATTAGAAATAAACCATACTTCAAAAAGCTAATGAAACTAATTAAAAATTAGTATAGTTTTTTATTTGCTTTTTTATTTAAAAATATTAGGAGGTGAGTAATATGAAAAAGGTAGAGGAAGTAATAGTGACTGTAAAAGACGTAAAAGAGGATTTGAAGGAAAAACTGTTGGAAATGGGATTAACTGAAGAAATGGAATTAGCAAAAATAGAAGTTTATAAGAAGTAATAAAGGAAGGGGGTTAAAATGGTAGTATTAAGTGATAAATGTTTTAACTTAATAAGAGCTAACAACGACATATACGCAATTTGTAAAATAATCAGCAAAAGTAAAAACGATCCCAAGTATTACTTTGACGACAAAGAGTTTACCTTACAAATGAACGATAAGCAAATTAAGTATAAATACGTAGAACCAAGTGACTTACTAATTTCAATACCACATAACGCAGTATTAGTAACTGAAGTTACAGAAAACGATAAACGCAAAGTATTGGGAATTGACATAGAAATACTAAAGGATGCAATGACAATACTTGGTCTATTATGTAGTTACGATGGAAGCATTAAAACGCTAAGAAGCTTGAAAACTTTATACGTAGATTTTTCAGTATTTGCACCAATCAAAGAGAACCCAATTATAATAGTTTCAGAATGGGATAGAAGGTATTTTAGCCTAATAGCACCTACAGTAATTGAGACATTTAAGGTGATACGATGAGAACGAGTTGCTATAGTTTAGACGAAATAGTAAAAGCTGTAATAGGTAAAAAATGTGTAAATTGTGGACAGAAATTCGAATTAGGTAACTTTGAAATAGGAATGTATCCTCACGAAAACGGACAATACATAGTAGGGTTAAATAAAACCCTATGGGTTTACATAAGGTGTTTAAACTGTGATTTCCAAAACGCTCTTTGGAAGTTAGGTCTTTAATTTTTTTTAGTTTTGAAATTTTAAGGAGGTGAAATATATGGAATTTGGAGAATTTAAATTACCTAAAGCGGAATTACAACCAATATATAGAAAAGTAGGAAATAGTTACGTAGAAATAACAAATAGAAAAGCAATAGTAGGTGAAGATGGTAGGGTATATGATATAGTAAGTGATAGATACGAATTAGTATTACACGAAACAGTAGTCAATACGGTAAGAAAAATACTAAGAGATTTGAACCTAAACTACGAAGAAAAGATAAAAGTAAGCTTTGATGGTAGTTTTATGGTTGCAAAATACCTAATAAACACGGTAGAAATAAGCAAAGGATTAAAAGATATAGAAACTAACAAAACGGTGTATCAAGAATACGCAGACATTCTAAGATTAGGATTCGTAGTTACTAACAGTTACAATAGAACGAGCGGTATAAACATAACGGGATACGTATTTAGATTAGCTTGTAAGAACGGTTTAGTAGTAAGAGAAGACGTATTCGGTAGGAAATTTAGGCATTATAGTTTTGTAGCGACAGCTAACTACGAAGAACTAAGAAAATCAATAACAGCCGTAATAGAGGAAATAAACAAAATACCCGAACTAATACAATTCGCAATGAAAGAAACTGTAAGTCCATTAGACATAGTTCACTTTATAGAAACGGAGTTCAAAAACGTAACAAGATTGAAAAGAATATTATACAGAAAGCTAAGCAACGAATTAAACGTAGATTTTGACTATTGGGTAGTAGTGTATAAGGGACTAAAAGGAACTAAAGAAAGTAAGAGAAAAGAGATAATTGAGAAAATAGACGTGCCAGAAGTAAACTTATGGGATACAATAAACGTAATGACAGAATTAATTACACACAATCCGTTAGATGAGAAAGTAAGATACGATTTGAGCAAGAGGGTAAGTAAACTATTAGCTAAAGTTAAGGAGGGTTAGTTTTATGACCTTTCAACCTTTTTATCAGAAAGAAGTAATCAACTATCCAGAAATAACTTGTGTCAATTGTCCTAAAGCATGTAGGTATAGAAACAAAAAACTTAGAAAAGTCGAAGTAAACCTATTTAAAAGGCATTACGTAATAAAGGGTAAAATAGCCAAATTAGTAATAACTAAGTTGCATTTAATAATAGACTACGAATTAGCTACATACTACGAAAACGCAAAAGACATGGTTTGGTGTAGTTTAAAGCGAATGAACGTAAGTAGTGGATTTGCTTTTATTTGTCCATTTTACCAAGAAAACGTGTTTCCAAAATTGTTTAGAGAAGTAAACGAAAAAAGAATACTAAACGGTAAACCACCTAAAATAGTTAGGAGGGGTAAAAAATGCAAAAGAGAAAGAAGAAAATAAAGCTACTTAAGTTAGAAAACGTAGAACTACAAAACGTTTGCTGTAAAAACTGTAAATACTACTACAAAATAGAAGATAGCAAAGTAGGAATATGCGAAATAACCAAAGAAGTAAAATACGAAAACGAAAGGTGTAACAACTTTACATACGAAGAAAACGAAAAAGTAGCTAACATAGATTTAATAGCTGAAGCATACGACTTGTATAAAAGAGAAAAAGAAGCAATACAAAGGAAAATAGACTTACTAAGAGATGCTATAATTAGTTCGGTAAATAACGACTTGTTTAACTTTAAGACAGAAGTTCTAAGTGGTAATAAATATGCAATAGTTGTTCAGAGAGTTAAAGCTGAGAGATTGGATACCAAGAGTGTCAAGAAATACCTAAAAGAGTTAGGTGTTTTAGAGAATTTTTTGAAGTATTCTGAGTTTGTTAGAGTTGACGTAAAAAGAAAGTAGGGGTGATGTAGTATGAAAAGGAAAATAGCTTATACTAAGCTGTTTAGGGTAGTGTTCACAGTAAAAGGACAGACTTTCGTAGAGTTCTTTGAAGGGAACTTGAGAATAAACGCAGTCAGTAAAGCATACGAAAAAGGTGCAGACAAGGTAATTGACGTAGTAGAAGTAAAAGAAAGGAGATGATGTAGTATGTATAGCGTAATTTGCGGTAAATGTAAGCACTTTAAAGTATGCTTTATAGCAAGAACGTTAGCAGAAATGGGAGTTCTTACAAATCTGAAAATTACTGATTGTTTATGGTTCGAAGAGGAAAATAAAAGAGGTGATTTAAATGATAGACGATAAAGCAATTAAAGAGGCTAAGAAACTTACAGAAAATGCTAACGAAATATTAAAAGAAATACTCGATAAAGGATACGTAGATTTAGGAAACGGTAAACAATTGATAGTAGATAAAGACTTTAAAATGGCCTTTGCAGGAAATAACGTAACGTTAAGCGAAAGAACGTTAGTAGAACTATCAAACTTAGACAAATTAGATACGATATTTTGCATTACCTTTGAAACACTGGAAGAAACATACAAAACAATTGTTAAAAGCAATTACAGAAACTACGACTTAGTTAAAGAACACGAAGATAAGATATACAAAGAGCTAATGGACAAAGTAAACGAAATATATGAGAAATACTTGGAAAATAAAGAACTGTTAGGCATGGTTAGGAGTATAGGTTGGGTTATAGTAAATGCACTAATTAAAGTTCTTAAAGACTTGACAATTGAAGAATTTGAATTAATGAGAAACGGATTTCTAATATCTACTTACGCACTATCTAAAATGATGAAAGAAAAAGAAAATAGAGACGTAATTTAATTTTTTTATTTTTTAAGTTTAGATTAGATAATTGGTTAATTAGTTAAAGGAGGTGAAAGTGTGGTATCTACGGTTTGGCTTGTTAAATATATTGAGATTGGAAATGGAAATTTAGTAGACAAGCTAAAAAAAATAGGTGCTATAAGAGAACCATCGTTTAGTAACATTAAAGCTGTAGATTTAGACACAGTAAAAAACTACGCTACTAAAGACGAAGAACTTAAAAAATTTTTAGAGAAAATAAAAAGAGAATTCGGTAGTTTAGATTTTACGACAGTTCACATAGATTATATTTAAAAAGGAGGTAATGTTATGGGAGTTTTGGATAAGTTAAGTAGAAAAATTGAGAGAATATTATTAATTGGACATACACATCATGGGAAAACATATACGGCTACGAGAATAGCAATAAACTTAGCAAATAAAGGTAAGAAAGTGTTGTATATTGACAACGAACAGGGTAGTTTAGACGAATGGGAAACTCTAAAAGATGAAGGAAAACTAACTAAAGAAATTGACAAAAATATAATCTTAGTAAACCCAAAAGACTTCATAGAGTTGAAGAAGTATGCTTTAGAATACCAAGATAAGGTAGATTGCATAATTATCGATCCTTTAAGTTTTAACGTAGAAGCAAGAATAACAGCAAAGGAAACATACCTTAGAGTAGGTAAAGTATGGAGGGGAGAAAAAGAAATACCAATAGAGGACCCTACTACTTTTCACTTAACGGGATTTGACTATCAATTACCCAACGAATGGCAATTAGAATTAGTTAGAGGATTAGCAAAGGGTAAAGTGGATTTCATAGTTACGGAGCTTGTGCCAGTTAAAATATTAGAGGAACTACCAAAGAAAGAACTCAAAGGACTTAAAGAACTGAGCATAGATAGAATACTAATTGAAACTGACGAAAGTAAGTTACCGAAAAAGTTAAAAGAACTATTCGACTTATTCGGATGGTTCGATAGAGTAATAGTAATGGAAAGAAAAATAATCAACGGAAAAAAGTATTACTACGGAGTTATCGTTAAATGGCGTGGTAGAGATTTAGTAGGTCAAAGAATAGACAACGTTTATCAGTTTTTGCTGAAGAATACTAAACTACTGAAATAAAGGAGGTGACGTAAGTTGTTTAGACAGTTAGAAGTTAGAATTCCTTTTTTTGTTTACCAATATTTCAAGAAAGTAGCAGAGGAAAAAGGAATTACCGTAGAGAAAGCTATTAAGTATGCTCTATTGAACTTTATAGACAAAGCGGATAGTAACGATTGGAGGGAAGTCAAATTGAGAATACACTTAAGAGAAACTGAAAGACTTAAAGTAGCAAAATTTGTTAAAGAAACGGGATTTAAAAGATCATTTATTTCGAGTATTATTCTTAGTTTAATCGCAAGGGAGGAGTGAAGTATGCTGTATGGTGTAGTTAGACACTTTACTGAAGAAGAACTAAGAGAGATAGTTTCAGTTCTAATAAGGTGTTACAAGGGATACGAGGTAATAGACATTAGAACTGTTATACCAGAGCCAAATGGTTCTATGAGACTTAAGGTAGGTTGCATGATAAAAGTTGCGGGATTTAAACACGGAGATTACTTAAAAGCAGAGATAAAAGGTGATACGATTGTTTTTACCAAAGCAACTAACGAATACGAAAAATGGGGTGCATACAAAGTAGGTAAGTCAGGTAGATTCTACTTACTAAAACCTACACGACTGTTAAAAGCATTAGGAATTAAACCATACGACAAAGTAATAATTATGGCAAGAGAAGGAGAAATAGCCGTTAAACCTTTAGAAACTGAGCTAACTAAGAATAGATTAACGTTACAGAAAGCTGTAGAAATTCTAAAGAGGAAATCTACTTCTTATCACGTAGTATCAAACGAAAAAGAGGACATTCACGTATTTAAGATGGAAGATAGCAAAGAAATTAAGTTAAAAGTTCCAAAAAAAGATGAGGTGATAATAGATGTTAGAGACGTTGATAAAGTGTTCGATTATATCGGCCAAGATATTGAAGATATATGACGAATTAACCGATAGATACGTTAGACCTACGTTAAACCTATTTATTAAGAAACCCTACGGATTTGGCTTTAGTTCTTTAGGTTACGAATTAGAAAGTAAAGGGTTGGCAGTATTGATAAACGACTTTAGTTTAGCAGGTATAGTAGGTTCGGTAAAAGGTGGTAAAATATACATGGGTTCATTAGCTAATGCAGGTTACAAATTAGCTATTTTTGACGAGGTAATGCAGTTAGACAACAAAGCAAAGAAAATAGTAAACGAGCTAACAGAATATGGTAGAGCTACGAGAGATATTCAAGGATTTTTGGAAAAAAGGATAGAAAAACCTATTACGGGTGGTAAATATGTAGCAGACTGTGGTAAACTAATATTATACGTTCATGCGAGTTATATATTCGGTTGTGCAAACGATAACTTCCTTCAAGACCCAATAATAACTCAACTACTTAGCAGGTGTTTTTGTTTAAGCGTTACGATGGACAAAGAAGAAGCTTTAAGCCTAAAAAAGTATGGAAGACGTATAGCAACCAATTCGGATAGTATTCCAAAAGATACGGTTGAAAAGGTAATAATGCCTAAAGATTTGAACTTAGAGTTAATCAGTTTCTTAGAAGAAGAACCCACTATAGTTGATGAGAAAGAAGGTGGTTACTTTACGAGAGTTCACGACGATTTAATTAGATTATCGGCAATACACAGAGTAGCTAAGTTGTGTAGGTCGGATAAGTTAGAAGAAGAGGTTTTCATTGAAAAACAAGACGTTAAGTTTGCTCTTAAGTTCTATCCGTTGCATCAGTTAGGATTCGTAACTTCAGCGTTGTCTATAAGACAAATGAGCATCCTAAAACAATGTAAAGGATCAACAGTAAGTGAAATAGCTAAGAAAGTAAAATTAAGCGATAGACAGGTTTATAGACACTTGAATAAACTGATGGAGCTTGGATTAATCGTAAAGGTAGGTAACAAATACTACAACAAGTATGACTTAATCGAGTTTTAAACAGCGTTTTTTACCGATTTTTAGGCAACTTTTCTTTTTATGGCTAAATAAACTAATTTCCTACGTTTACTTAGCTTGATAAGGGAGATTTGAGGAGATTTCAAAACAAGTATATAAAGTTTTCGGGAAAATTAGACTATTGTCGTTGAAAAACCCACCGAACCCTATTTAAACTATCGACGATTGCTATACCCGAACCCTTTATAAATGAGGTTCGAAATTCGAACCGTTTGACCTTCGGGAAGAGTGTCAAAGTAGGACACCAACGATGTCCTATTTTGACGTCGTTCGGGGTGTTCACACTCAAAGACTTAGGACACCAACGATGCCCAAGTTTGACACTTTCTCGGAAGTTTAAACTAAAAGTGGTATGAGTCGTTAAAACCGTTGTTAACGACTCATACAAGTTCTGGTTGTTTGTTCCGAGAAAATGTCAAAGTAGGACATCAATGGTGTCCCCCGAAAATGGAGATAAAAGCTTCTTTCGGCTAAAACTCTTCGATTTGACTTTCTTTAGCCGTGCAAATTACTCTGCGGGTTTTTTACTTTTAAGGTGTTCGAAAGTTAAAACTCAGTAAAAGTTAAGTCTTTTTAAGAGAACATTGTCCTATGGACTGCTATTGCGGAAGATACCTACCAATACCTAAAGACAAGAAAAAAGGACACGTATATTACTGTAGGTGTGGAATAAAGTGGTTATGGAAGAGAGAAAGGAAAAATAGAAAAGGTAGATGGGTTTACGCAGGAAGATGGAGGTAAAGTCTTTAATTCAGTTGAACTCATCGGTTTACTAATATTTTTTTAAGTTAGGTGTTGTGTATGCTTAGATTGAAAAAAGAAAAGGAGGTGTAAGAGTATGAACGGAAAAGAGAAGTTATACGTTAGGTTTTGTAATTACCCCGAATTATACCCTATTGAGGTATTAGACGTAGTAAAACTGAGATCGAGAGGATTGTTAAGTGTAGAAGCTTTTAGAAAGGAAATGAAGAGATACGGCATTAGTTTCACTAAAGCGTTGATATTGCAAGGATGTTACGAAAGAGGAGAATACGAAGTAGTTACGGAAGAAATGAAAGAGATACCAAAGGAAGAGATTGAAAATAAGTTAGTAGTGAACGTATATAGGTTCGTTTGGATGCTTAAGATGAAATACTTGCCAAAGAAAGAAGACCCTACGAAAAATAAAGAACATCCTGTAGAAATAGAATTAGTCGTAGTAGGTAAATTAGAGAAACATAAGATGAGTTCAAGACCTACTGAAAGTCAAATAGAAGATAAATTAGCTAACGAACTCGAAATGGCTTTCTTAGAGTATTTAAAGAACTATTGGCACATTGTAGCTCATAAAATAAACTTAAGCGTAGTATTTGACGAATATACTCCAAGTTTAGAAGAGTTCGAAAAAATAGACGAGAAACTCAAAGATATTAGCGAACCTTTAGAAGGTAGTATAGATTACATAGAGTTCAAGCTAAGGAGAAGTCCTCACGGATATTTCGTAGAGAAAGAGGATTACGCAAGTGATCTTTACCCATACATGGAATACGCAGTAAACGAGGTAGAAGAATGGATTACTTACGAAGAAACAATAGTCGTAAAAGAGGAAATAAAGAAAGCAATAGAAAGAGTAAGCGAGTTAATTAGAAAGAGGAAGTTAGACGTAATTAGAGATAGGATTAGGAAAGCCAAGAACATAACGGACATAGAAGACATTTACAAAACAGTTTATGGACTATGGGTTGAAGGTAAGATAACTGAAAAAGAGTATTACGAGTTTCTTAGATTGTTAGAAGAGAGAGCTAAAGTAGTATTAAGAAGTCAAGCGGATAAGTGGATTAGCAGAATTAGAAAGTGCAAGAGTTTAAGTGAATTAGATAAAGTAATGTGGAGAATTCAACAAACTAAAACTTGGCAGAGTAGATGGTTTGAACCTATGAGGTATGTCGTAGAAGAAGAAGAGAGAAAAGTTAGAAATAAACTATTAGCTGAGCTTATTAGAAAGAGAAAAGAGAGAAAAGAGGTTATTTACAAAAGAATTTACAGATACTTTGAAAATAGGATGAAAGAAATCGTAAGAACTACTAAAAGCGTAAGAGACTTAGAACGACTAATTAGAAGAGTTGAAAGAAGTAAATTACCTGAGGAAATGAAAAGAGGGTTGATTAGGAAAATTAAGAGAGAAATTAAAAGAATACAAAGAGAAGAATGTAAATACGCATGGAATAGTTTAAGAAAGTTAGAACCTAAGAAGGAAATGAGCTTAAAAGAATTAGAAGACATTGAAGCTAAGCTAAAGGGACTTTTAGAAACTATTAGAAGCAGACCTAAGAATTTCGAACCTTGTAGGGAATACGTAATCAAAGAAATTAGAAGGAGGTTAGAAAGGATAAGATATTACAGAAAGAGATCGTTCTTAATGGAGTTAAGAGAGGAATTGAATAGAGTTCTTAGATTGTCACCAGAAGAACAAGCTATTAGGTTTAGAGAGTTAATAGAAACTGCTACGACTTTAGACGAGTTAAACGAGATAGAAAGAGCGTTTAGGAAATCTCCTTTGTATATTAATCTAAAATACGATAGGTATAGAGTTCAGATAGAGGCTTTGATTAGGGTGAAAAGAGGAGAAATACTATACGGTAGGGGGTGATTAAGATTGATTGACGTTTATTCCGTAATTTTGGTTTTGTTAGTAATACTAAGTGGAATCGTAGTAAAAAGTAAATTAACTGAATTTAACGAAGAAATACGTGAAATAAGAAAGATGATACGCACATCAACGTATACTCTTACGTTGGTAGGTGATAAGTTAGAGAAACATTCGAATAATATAAGAGAACTGAAGGAAATAATTGAAGAACACGAAAAACGAATAACTGAGTTAGGAAAAGAGATAGATAAACTGAATAAGGATTTTGACAGTATAAAGGATACGATAAATTACGCTAAGAAGATTACTTCAATGAAACTCGACGAAAGATACGATAAGTTAGCTAATCTATACAGTAAAGTCTTTGACGACTTAAGAAAACTTGACAATCGTGTTTCTGCGTTGTATAACACTATTGATTACATTAAACAAGAATTAGTCGAGTTAAAGAAGGAAAAAAGATTTTAAGTAGGTGATAGATTATGAGTTTACTAAATAAACCGTATTACACTAACACCAAAAAGGCAATTGAAATTCTTCAGAAATACAAAAATTGGAACGGTAAATATGTATTATTCAGCGGTGGTAAAGATAGCTTAGTATGTCTGGACTTGGCTTATAGGTGCTGGAAAGACAGTTTTAAAGTAGTCTATATCGAAGTTACTGGAAACACTCATCCAAAGTGCAATAAATATGTTCACAAAACAGTAAACGAATATGGATTAGAGCTTATTCATTTGATATACGATAGAGATTTCTTCGACATGCTAAAGGAACTTGGGTATCCATCCGTTCTTTGGGCTGGTCCAAGATGGTGTTTACAACGTTTTAAGGACATACCGATGATACAATTTAACAAAAACAACACGGTAAATTTAACAGTTGCAGGAGTAAAGCAAGGAGACTCTAACAGAAGGAGAACGTGGGTTTCTAAAAACGTAATCGATGGACGTGTAATAAGACCACGTAAAAAAGTGTATGGAAAGGTTCAGCTTTACCCAATTTACAATTGGGAAAGAGAAGACGTTTGGAACTACATAAAACAGAATAATTTACCGTTAAACCCATTATACGAAGAAATAGGAAGGGCTGGAAATTGCGTTATTTGTCCAGCTTTGAAAGAATGTGAATTCCTTGCAATAATGCAAAAATGTCCTGAATTCTTTTACAAATGGAAGAAAGCTCACGAAAAACTTAGAAGGGATTTCACAAATGGGAAATTAAGAGGAGTAAAAGTTACTTTTTATAAATTTGATAGATGGTATAAGTTGTATTGTCTTAATAAAAAGCTTGCAAGTAGGTGATATACCATGAGTTCGAAAGAGTATGAATTGAAATTAGATTTCGATTTTAAAATTTACAATTTGTCGGAATTTGCTAAGCAATTCGTAGATAAGTTAAGATTTTTAGAAAGGTTTTACGGAATTTACATGAAGTCAATTGAGATATACGAAACTAACAAAGGATACCATTTTTACATAAAAGTAGTTACTGAACGTAAGTTGAACAATAAAGACATAGTAGTTCTACAATTGGCTTTAGGTAGTGATTATAAGAGGGAATTGTTTAATTGGCTGAGGGTTGGAAGAAATCAAAAGTTTAGGCATTGGAATATACTATTCAAGTGCAAGTATGAAAATGGACTTAAAGTAAGTGAAGAAAGAAAAACTGAAAGTGCTATTAGGTTAGA
>Ga0256842_1002372_pt1 | contig 13599 bp, 13 predicted proteins | sample 4559240metaG_FD_185973 | JGI IMG/M metagenome (GOLD analysis project Ga0256842, IMG submission 185973) | Hydrothermal vent microbial communities from Guaymas Basin, Mexico - 4559-240 | ecosystem: Environmental > Aquatic > Marine > Hydrothermal vents | place: Mexico: Guaymas Basin | collected...
AGGATCTATGGGTGATGATACTCCTCTTGCAGCATTTTCAAATAAACAAAGAAATTTTACTGATTATTTCAAACAAAAGTTTGCTCAAGTAACAAACCCACCGATTGACCCAATTCGTGAAAAAGTTGTTATGAGTTTAAATACTGGTTTTGGTGAAGTTCATAATATGCTAGATGAGATTCCAACTCACGCACATAGACTTAAGGCTATCAGCCCAATTATTACAAGTGAAAAACTAGATGTTTTAAAATCATTTGGAGATAAAAAAAGCCCATCTTATCAAGCTTTTTATCAAAATAAAACGTTTTCAACTGCATATACTAATGATTTGAAAAAAGCACTTGATACTTTAGTAGATGATGTAATCTCTTCAGTTAAAGAGAATGGTTCAAGAATAATTATTTTAGATGATAATGCTTTTTCTAAAGATAATAAAATTATCCCAATGGCTATGGTTATAGGTCGCTTAAATAGCGCACTTTTAAGAGAAGGTGTTCGTCATTTAGTTTCTATGATTGCTATTACTGGTGAGGTTGTTGACTCTCACTCAGCGGCAGTATTGATTGGTTATGGTGCTTCAGCAGTTTATCCTAACTTACTTTTTTCAACAGTAGTATCTCATATTCAAAAATCAAATGCTATAAATATAGAATGTCATGAAGCCTTAAAGTCAGTTCACTCTGCGCTTAATGGTGGACTTCTTAAAATTATGTCTAAAATGGGAATTGCAACTATAGCTTCATATAGAAATTCTGGTTTATTTGATGTAATGGGTCTTAGTAAAGAGATAGCTCAAGAGTGTTTTGAATCATCTCATTCAGTTTTAAATGGATTAGCATATAGTGATATTGATGAAAGACTTACAAGGTACCATAAAGAAGCATTTGTAGAAGATGGTTTCAAAAAAATATTCCCATTAAATATTGGTGGATATTATAAGTTTTATACTGGTCAAGAGCATCATGATTTTGGTCCTGCAGTTATTCACGCTATCCATGCAATGGCGCATAGTGGAAAAACACAAGATTATAATAAATTAAGAGATTTAGTAAATAAACGTGGTCTTAAATTTATTCGTGACTTTTTTGATATTAAGTCAGATAGAGAAGCTATTGATATCTCTGAAGTTGAGCCAAAAGAAAAGATTTTCAAACGCTTCGCATCAGCAGCTATGAGTCTTGGTTCTATCTCTCCAGAAGCTCATGAAACTATTGCAATTGCTATGAATAGAATTGGTGCTCAATCAAACTCAGGTGAGGGTGGAGAAGATAAAAGTCGTTTTGGAACCCAAAGAGTATCTAAAATCAAACAAGTTGCATCTGGTAGATTTGGTGTAACACCAGCTTATTTACGTTCGGCTGAAGAGATTCAGATTAAAGTTGCACAAGGTGCTAAACCCGGTGAGGGTGGACAACTTCCAGGTCATAAAGTTACACCACTTATTGGTAAACTTCGCCATACTGTTCCTGGTGTTACACTTATCTCCCCACCACCACATCATGATATCTACTCTATCGAAGATTTAGCACAGCTTATTTTTGATATTAAACAAGTAAACCCAGTTGCTCGTGTAGCAGTTAAACTAGTTTCAACTGTTGGTGTTGGTACTATTGCTGCGGGTGTTGCAAAAGCATACGCTGATAAAATTATCATCTCTGGTGGTGATGGTGGTACTGGTGCTGCTCCACTTACATCTATCAAGTTCGCTGGTAATCCATGGGAATTAGGTCTTAGTGAGGCTCATAATGCTCTTAAAGCAAATAACCTTCGTGGACTTGTAGAAGTTCAAGCTGATGGTGGTTTAAAATCTGGTTTAGATGTAGTTAAGGCTGCACTTTTAGGTGCTGAATCTTTTGCATTTGGTACTGGTGTCCTTACGATTGTTGGTTGTAAAATGCTTCGTATCTGTCATGTAAATAAATGTTCAGTAGGTATAGCAACTCAAAATGAAAAACTTCGTCAAGATTTCTTTAAAGGTCATGTAGATCAAGTTATCAACTACTTTACACTACTTGCGGAAGATATTCGTTCTATTATGGCTGAACTTGGTTTTAAAACTATAGAAGAGATGGTAGGTCGTGTAGATTTACTTAAAGTTGTAGATGATGAATTTGCTAGAAAATTCGACTTCTCGTCAGTTCTTCACCAAGAAGATGGTGTAAATACTCATCAACAACAATTTAATCATCCATTTGATGATAATAGTTTTGAAAAAGATGTTTTAAAAGAGGCAATGCCTGCGATTAAACATCCTGATCATCCAATCATTATTAAAAGAGAGATTCAAAATGTTCATAGAAGTTTTGGTGCATTAGTATCTGGTGAAATTGCTCAGTATTATGGTGATGAAGGTCTAAAAGCTGATACTATTAAAATCAATCTCTCAGGAATTGCTGGTCAAGCACTTGGAGCATTTTTAAATAATGGTGTAAGTATTTATCTTGATGGTGTTGCAAATGATTACCTTGGTAAAGGTATGCATGGTGGTAAAATAATCATCACTTCTAAAAATCAAGGTGAAGAGTTTTCAGCTGGTGGTAATACTTGTCTTTATGGTGCTACTGGTGGTAAACTTTATGTTTCAGGTAGTGTGGGTGAAAGATTTGCTGTTCGTAACTCTGGAGCACTTGCTATTGTTGAAGGTACTGGAGATAATGCTTGTGAATATATGACTGGTGGTGTTGTAGTTATCCTTGGTCGTACTGGTATCAACTTTGGTGCTGGTATGACTGGTGGTATCTCTTTCGTATATGATGAGGATCATTCATTTGTTGAAAATGTGAACCGTGAACTTGTTGAATCAATTCGTATAGATACTGATGAGGGTGATGAAGCTAGACATTATCTAAAAAAACTACTTAAAGATTATGTAGTTGAAACTGGAAGTCAAAAAGCAAAAGAGTTGATAGAAAACTTTAGAGTAGAGGTTAGAAATTTCTGGCTTGTAAAACCTAAAAACTTAACGAAATTACCTCTTAACCTAGAGAATGGAGACTAATCATGAAAGAATATTTAAACATTGAACGTATTGAAGCTGAGAAAAGATTAGTTGTAGAGCGTATAAAAGATTTTGGTGAGATTTATGAAGTATTTGATAAAGATGATGCAGCTACTCAAGCTGAGAGATGTATCCAATGTGGAGATCCATTTTGTCTAAACAAATGCCCACTTCATAACTATGTTCCACAATGGCTAAAAGCTGTAAGTGAAAAAGATTTAGAGTTTGCATTTAAACTATCAAATGAACCTTCACCTTTCCCAGAAGTTATGGGTAGAGTTTGTCCACACGATAGACTTTGTGAGGGTGATTGTACTTTAAATGATGGTCATGGTGCTATAACTATTGGCTCAGTTGAAACACATATTACAGAGGCTGGATTTAAAGCTGGATACAAACCAGATTTTCCAGGTATCACTAGTGATAAAAAAGTAGCAATTATTGGTTCTGGTCCTGCTGGGCTTTCTACTGCTACATATTTACTTCGTTCTGGAATTGCAGTTACTGTATATGAAAGAAGTGATAGAGCTGGTGGTCTTATGACTTATGGTATCCCTAACTTTAAACTTGATAAAAAAATAGTTGAGCGTCGTGTTAAACTTCTTGAAGAAGCTGGAATGAAGTTAGTTCTTAACTGTGAAGTTGGAAAAGATATCACTTTTGAAGAGATTGCAAATACTCATGACGCGATGTTTATAGGTGTTGGCGCAACTAAAACAAAGTCTGCTTCAATGAGTGGTGAAAATGCTTCAAATGTATATGATGCAATAGATTACTTAACTAATATCCAAAAGAAAAATTTCAAAACTAAATATGAAACCAAGTATGATTTTAAAGATAAAAATGTAGTTGTAATTGGTGGTGGTGATACTGCTATGGATTGTCTTCGTACTGCAAAAAGAGAGGGTGCTAAGTCTGTAACTTGTCTTTACCGTCGTGATGCACACAATATGCCAGGAAGCCAAAAAGAGTATAAAAATGCTATGGAAGAGGGTGTTGATTTTACATTCTTTGCATCTCCAAAAGAAGTAGTTTTAAATGAAGATGGTTTAGCTGTTGGCATTGAAGTTGTAAAAACAACTCTTGGTGCAAAAGATGAGAGTGGTCGTCAAAGAATGGAAGAAGTTAAAGGTAGTGATTTTAGAGTAAATGCTGATGTAATCATCATGTCTTTAGGATTTGATACTGAAAATCCATCTTTTTTAGCGGCTAATGGAATAGAAACAAACAAATGGGGTGAAATCATTGTAGATGAAGACACTCATGAAACTACAACCTCTGGTATCTATGCTGGTGGTGACTGTTACCGTGGTGCTGACTTAGTTGTAACTGCTGCTTATGATGGTCGTGAAGCTGCAAGAGCTATCTCAAAATCTCTTCTAAAATAATATTTTAATATCTCTACATGTAAAGCTCTACATGTAGAAGTATCTAAAATATAAAGTAATTTTTCCATATGAGAGTATTTATGTCACACAAAAAACAGGTCAATCAAGTTACAACCATCTCCTTAGCTCACTTAGCACACGATACTTACTCTGCTTTTTTAGCACCTATCTTACCACTTCTTATTGAGAAGCTTGGAATGAGTCTTGTAATGAGTGCATTTTTAGATATAGCAAGAAAATTGCCTTCACTCTTAAATCCATTTTTTGGTCTTTTAGCTGAGCGAACTGATGCCCGCTACTTTGTTATACTCTCTCCTGCTCTTACAGCTTTGAGTATGTCTCTTTTAGGTGTGGCAGATTCCTATGCCTTTTTACTTGTTCTACTCGTTATCTCAGGAATAAGTTCAACACTTTTTCATATTCCCTCTCCTGGAATTATTAAAGCATCTTCAGAGGGTCAAATAGGAAGAGGAATGAGTTACTATATGGTGGGTGGAGAGCTTGCACGTACTATTGGTCCTCTTCTCATTACTGGGGCTGTTTCTATTTGGGGTTTAGATGGAACATGGCGTTTAATGCCTTTTGGGTTTATGGCATCGCTTATTCTTTACTATCGTTTAAAGGATTTTACATTTACACAACAAAAGTTTACAAAAAAAGCTGAAAAAGGGGATGCTTTAGCAGAAGTGAAACACTTCATGATACTCTTTAGTGTTATGAGTGGTTTTATGTTTTTTCAATCAGCTATGAAGATGGCAACAACTCTCTACTTAGCTGTTTATCTTACTAACCATGGTTTTTCTCTTTGGTATGCAAGTATGGCACTCTCTGTTTTACAATTTTTTGGTGTTATTGGAACATTCCTCTCAGGAACTATATCTGACAAAATAGGAAGACAAAAAACTTTAGTGATTATGTCAATAGGAGCAGCTATAACGATGTCGCTCTTTTTACTCAGTGAAAATATTTACATAGTTTTTCCTCTTTTAGGCTTACTCGGAATCTTTATGTTTGCAAATGGTCCAATAATGCTTTCCGTAATCCATGAAGTAAAAACAGATATGCCAACATTTATAAATAGTGTTTATATGACTATTAACTTTAGTATTAGCTCTATTGTTGTACTGGCTATGGGTGTTTTTGGTGATACCATAGGACTAGATACTACTTATGCTATTGCTGCAGTATTGGCGTATTTTGCTATTCCTTTTGCTATGAGTTTAAATCATGTTCTTAAAAAGCTTGACTAACGAACATATGTTCGTTATAATTTCTTATAGATTTAGAGGTAAACTAATAATCCAAAGAGTAAGCTTAGGAAAATCAACAGAGTAGAGGGAAATAGTGCGAGGAAGAAAAAAACTAGAGAGAAACATAGAAGCAGATCATAGTGGTGTCTGTTTTAAACCTTGTGGTGTAAGAAAAAATGTTCTTGAAAAAGTTTATCTTTTAGAAGACGAGATGGAAGCCTTGCGTTTAGCTGATTATGAGGGATTGTATCAACAAAAGTGTGCCGATAGAATGGGTATTTCACGTACAACTTTTTCTCGTCTTATTGTAAGTGCTAGAAATAAAATAGCAGATGCCCTTTTACATACTAAAGCTTTAAATATCGAAATAACTCCAACAGATAAGGTTAAATAGATGATAAGTATAAAAGAAATAGCAACTATAAGATCTCCCTTCTGTAATTTAGAAGATATGCCTGTTCAACCATGTGGAGCGCAAGATACTTATGCTACTATTGAGTTTAAAGAGGAGTATGGTGCAGGTTTAGCTGATTTAGATGGCTTTAGTCATGTGTATCTTATTTATCATTTTCATAAGGTAGTAGAGCCTCAGTTAAAAGTAGTTCCCTTTAATGATAAAACCAAAACACCCCGCGGCGTTTTCTCTACACGAACTCCAATGCACCCAAACTCTATAGGTATGAGTCTTGTTGAACTTGTGTCTGTAGATAAAAATAGAGTAACTATAAAAGGGGTAGATATCCTAGATGAAACGCCACTTTTAGATATCAAGCCATATATTCCACATTTTGATCAAGTTCATGGTGATGTAAAAACGGGCTGGATGCACTCAAGTGGCGATGAAGTGGGTGCTATGCGCTCAGATGAGAGGTTCATAGAGTGCAGATAGTTTTTGATAACAACAAAGAGTCTGCTCATGCAATACACTGTACAGGAGTAATAAGTTTCTCACTTGAATTACAGGTTGGAAAAAGTTATGCCCTTTTGGGTAAAAAAATAGTACTGCCAAAAATTCTATAATGCACGATTATATTCTATTTGGTTCTATTACCCTCATGCTCTCCACGATTTTTTCTATGGGTGGAGCTGGTTCTGGTATAGCCCTCATACCAATTTTAACATTTTTAGGAGTTGACTTTAACGTTGCAAAAGCTATAGGACTTTTTGCGGGAGCAAGTACCACCATCACATCAAGTATTATGAACATCAAACGCAAAGCAGTAGAATACACCTTTGTTCTCCCAATAGCAGCAACGATGCTACTTTTTGCACCCATTGGAGCATATGCCAGTAGTTTTATTAATGAAAATATTGTTAAATTTTTCTTTATATTGCTACTTTTTTACAGCGCTACAATGATGATATTTGGGAAGAAAAAAACACTTTTTCATGCTGAATCTAATATTGCACTCCTCTTTGTAGGCTCATTTGTTGGCTTTGTTTCAGGGCTTTTAGGTGTAGGAGGTGGTAATATTCTTATTCCACTTTTAGCACTCCTTGGCTTTGCTCCTAAAAAAGTAGCAGTTGCTGTAAGTTTTGTAGTGCCTTTTTCAGCACTCGGCTCATTTTTTACTTATGCTAGTTATGTACCTTTGGACTGGGCACTTTTAGTAGTAATTGCTCTGTGTGCCATCATTGGCGGATACATAGGAAACTACATGATGTACTTTAAACTCAAACAGTCTCATATCAAAAAACTCATGGCATTCCTTTTGTATCTTTTGGCACTCAAGATGCTTTGGCACTTTATAGGATAAATTATGAAAATTAACACTTCTGCTTCTGTAGTTGTTCGCATTGTTTTATGGCTCGTTATGCTCCTTGGTGGGGCAACAGTAGCGATAGAGGCAGACAAAAATTCCCCACTTTTTCAAAGCCCTCTTTTTCACATTATTGCCGCGCTTCTAGGGCTTATCATCATCCGACTTGCATTTCGTGCAGCAGCAAATGGTGGTAAAGAACTCACAAAAGGAAGAGTAGGAAACATCCCAAGACTTGAAACAAACAAGTTGGTCATGACAGGTATATACAACTGTATGCGTCACCCCATGCTTTTTGGACTTACACTCTTACCAATGGGCTGGGCACTTTTGCTTGGAAGTCCAACATTCATCACCATCATAGCACCAGTAGAGATGTTATTTATTATCTTTATGGTTCTTATTTTTGAAGAGAACGAAGTTAAACAAAAATTTCCAACAGAGTATGAATCATACAAACAAAATGTCCCACTAATCTCTTTTAAACGTAGCTGTTTAAAAAGGCTTTTTACATCAAAGTGAATAAAAAAAATAAGAACAAAATAAATTGCCTAACAGAATTTTAGACTTACTATTTAGCATTAAAGAAAAATTTAGCTATAATCACAGATAATTATAATATATTTAAAGGATACTTTTTGAACCTCTTAAGCATTTTCTCTTTTAACTCTGATAAAAAACCTGTAAAAAATGAAGCATCATCTCACTGGGTGAAGTGTAAATCTTGTCAATCGTTAATGTACTACAAAGAGGTTGAAAACCAAAAGCATGTATGTCCCAAATGTGGTTATCATATCCGTATTGGTGTAAAAGAGCGTATAGCACTTTTAGCTGATGAAGATACATTTGTGGAATATGATGATAATCTAAAACCTGTAGATCCTATTAAATTTGTAGATAAAAAGTCTTATAAACAAAGAATTGAAGAAGCTACTAAAAAGACTGGTAAAACCTCTTCAGTTGTAGCTGGTGAGATGCAAATGAATGGTGTATCTGCTCAAGTAGTTATATTTGATTTTGCATTTATGGGTGGAAGTTTAGGTTCTGTAGAGGGTGAGAAAATTGTTCGTGCAGTAACTCGTGCAATTGAGAAAAGACAGGGTCTAGTTATCCTTTCTGCCTCTGGTGGTGCTCGTATGCAAGAGTCTACTTTTTCACTTTTACAAATGAGTAAAACTTCAGCAGCATTAGCAAAACTAGCAAAAGCAAACCTTCCATATATCTCAGTTTTAACTGATCCAACTATGGGTGGAGTTTCTGCTTCATTTGCAACACTTGGAGACATTATTATAGCTGAACCTGGTGCATTAGTTGGTTTTGCTGGTCAAAGGGTAATTGAGCAAACTATTGGTTCTGCTTTACCTGATGGATTCCAACGTGCAGAGTTTTTACTAGAAAAAGGTTCTATTGATATGATTGTAAATCGTAATGACCTTAAAAAAACACTTGCAGACCTACTAACACTTCTTAAAAAAGCAGCGTAGAGAACCTTAATGAGACTTTATGCTCTGTGTGATCAAAATCTACTAGACTCTAAAAACATAAGTGTTGAAGAGTTTGTAGAGTTAGCAAAAGAGAAAAATGCAGAAATTATCCAGTACCGCAATAAAACAGCCCAAACTTCTTTTATAAAGCAACAACTTATAAAGATACGAAAAATCTATGATGGTTTTTTAATTGTTAATGATGCTTATGAACTTATAGAGTTTTGTGATGGTGTACATGTAGGACAAGATGATTTAAAAAGTATTGATAACAATATTTTTAAAGCAGTTAAGATACTTAGAGATGTGATAGGTTCTGATAAGATTTTAGGTATATCTACTCATAATGAAGAGGAAGTACTTGAAGCTAATGAGATGGACTTAAACTATATAGGTTTAGGTGCTTATAAAGATACAGATACCAAAAAAGATATATCTGGTGTACTTGGAGATAAATTAGACTCTATTGCTTCTAAATCTAAGCATTTTGTAGGTGCGATTGGTGGAGTAAAACTTAGCGATACTTTTAAGCATGTAAGATATAATGTTATCGGAAGTGGACTAATAAAGTGATGGTTAATGACGATTGATATTGTAAGTATTGCTAAAAAAGAGCGTTCAACTTATGATCCCTTAGCAAAAGAGTTGACAAAAATGATAAGTCGCTTCGCAAAAGTACAAGATATTGAACTTTTCAATAAAGATGTAACAAAAGCACACACCATATCACCAGAAGCCTCACAGAGCGCATATGCAAAAATTTTAGAACCACATATAAGCAAAGGTTTTACCATATCTTTACACCCAGATGGTAAATTAATCGACTCTTATGAGTTTAGTAAGCTATTAGATGGTAAAATGTCAATTAAATTTTTAATAGGTGGAGCTTATGGCTTTGAAGATTCTTTTTTAAAAAAAAGTGATGCAGTTATAAGTCTTGGAAGACTAACTATGAGTCATAAGATAGCAAAAATTGTTTTGCTTGAGCAGATTTATAGAGGTTTTTCAATATTAACAAACCATCCATATCATAAATAAAATATACATGAGGAAATTAAGTGCAAACAAGTGAGTTAAAACATTTTAAAGAGATTTTAGAAAGTAGACGAACACAGATAGTAAAAAATATATCTAGTGTAAATGATGAATTGAGTCAACTAAATTCATTAGAATTAAGTGATGAGGGTGATCATGCTTCTGTTGACAATAATTCAATGGTAGAATCTGCAATAGTTCAGCAACAAGAACAAGAATTAAGAGAAATTGATGTAACATTAGGAAAAATTTCTGCTGGTGATTATGGAGTATGTGTAATGTGCGAAGATTTAATAGGTTTTCAAAGACTAAAAGTAAAACCACATGCTGTATACTGTATTGATTGTAGAGAGATAGTAGAAAAATCTAAGTAGGGAGTTTTTATGTATATTAAAAGATACACGATTGCGTCATTTATATTAATTGTTTTAGTAGGTTGGTATGTTTATTCTTTTGTAACACAAGATAGTATAAGTATAAGTATTTTAGGTGTTAATTTACCATCACTTTCTATCGCTGTATGGGTTAGTGTTCCCTTAGTTTTGTTATACATAGCAAGTGTGACTCATATGGCATTTTATTCACTTATTGGAAGTTTTAAACTTCGTAAGTATGAGAAAGATTATGAAAAAATAGTTGATTCTATTGTAGATGCTTACCTTGGAAAAGAGAATCGTTCTCACTCATTTAAGACAGAGCGTTATAAACTTTTAGGAGCATTAGTTGATCATGCAACAATTCTTCCTGCTAGTGAACTTGATTCAGATATTGATAATGAAAAAATAGCAGAAACTTTAACTCTTATCAATAAAATTAAAAATGGTGAGAGTGTAGAACTAAAAAAATATAACCTTCCATCACATAATTATATCTCTATTCAAAATGCTAGGAATATGTATAAAAATGGTGATTTATCAGCTGAAAATATACTTTCAAATATGAGTAAGTATGATGAATCATTAGGTAAAGAAGTGTATATTGATTTTGTAAAAGATGCATCACTTCATGATATAGAAAAGTATAAATCACTAATCACTAAAGAAGCACTGTTTATAATCCTTGCTCGTGTAAATGCAGACGAAAAAACTATTGAAATAAGTAATGACTCATTAATCTCACTATTTTCTGACTTAGATTTAGATGATGATGATTATATGAAAATTTCACAAGCTCTTTCTCGTGGTATGATTCCTGAGCTTAGAATGAATCTATTTGAGACTTTAAGTGCAAATGATGATACTGTTATGAAAGCATATTTATTCACTTTATTTGATTTAGAAATGATTGAATTAGCTAGAGAGATTTTAGAAAATTATCAAAATGATGAGTATCCATATTTTAAAGCATATCTGTCTCTTCGAGAGTGTGGAAAGCACTTCGATATAAATCTATTTGTCTAAGCTATCTTTCTCTAACCCCCTTTATGTGCTAGCTCCTTTAGCGGGCTTCACAGATCTTCCTTTTCGCTCTGTTGTTAAAAAATTTGGTGCAGATTTAACTGTATCTGAAATGCTTAGTTCAAATGCTTTAGCGCATGGTTCTAAAAAAACTTTGCATATGTTAGAAAAAAGCCCTAATGAAGATCCTTATTCAGTACAAATTTCAGCAAGTGAAGTTGATATGGCTAAACGTGCAGTAGAAGTTTTAAATGAGCATGATGGTATAGATATCATAGACCTAAACTGTGGTTGTCCTGTCCCTAAAGTTGTAGGGCATGGAAGTGGAAGCTCATTACTTTTAAATCTACCACTTATGGGAAATATTATTAAAACCATTAAAGATACTTCAAATAAAGAATTAACATCTGTAAAAATTAGACTTGGCTTTGAAGAAAAAAATCATATAGAGATAGCAAAAATTGTTGAAGATTCTGGTGCTGACTTTTTAGCAGTACATGGTCGAACTCGCGCAGGTAAGTTCAAAGCACCAGTTGATTATGATGCCATTAAAGAGATAAAAGAGGCTGTTAGTATTCCAGTTATAGCAAATGGTGATATAGACTCTTATGAGAAAGCTCAGTGGGTATTAGAGCATACTGGAGCCGATGGAGTTATGATTGGTAGGGGTGCTGTTGGTGCTCCTTGGATTTTTCATCAGCTTAAAAATGGTACTAAGGATATTGACAAAAATATTAAGCATGCTATAATCATGGAGCACTTTGACAAAATGATAGAGTTTTATGGTCAGTATGGTGTTGCAATGTTTAGAAAACATACACATACATACTCTAAAGGCTACAGAGGTGCATCAGCACTTAGAAATAGCGTAAACAGTATAAATGATATACAAGAATATCGTGAAATTCTAGATGACTTTTTTACAAATAGCGAGCAAATAGGCTAATGTTAGAAATAAGTAACTCAATTAAAACACTTGATGAAAATGATATTGGTGACAACCTCCTTTATTATGATTATAATGTAAAACATTTACTATCATTAATCAAAAAAGATATAGATAAAGACAATCCTTTGTTCTTAAGTTCATACCGTTCTTTTGAGGGTGAAGTTTTTGAAAACTATGTTTATGAAAAACTACTAAGATATGCTGAACAAAATGATGATATATCGGAATTTGTACTAAAAGGTTTTCATCAAAATAAGTTTAAAGCTTATGCAAACACTCTCTCAATAAGTGAAAAACAACAGATAGTTTACCGTACAAAAAGTAGAGAAATCTCTGAGTTTGATGCTATGTTTGTTACAAAAGACAAAGAGTTGTACTTTGTAGAGATGACACTTGTAAAAAATGTTTTAAAACTTAGAAAAAGGCTTAGAAAGAAAAAAGCACTTTTGGAGATTATCTTTCCAGATTACACCATTAAAGCCTTAATAATTTTAAATGTTGGTGCTACTGGTGTTAAACAGTTTCCTGATTATTGTAAAGTTTGGTTTACGAATGAATTTTCTGCGATGCATGTATTAGAGTATATTGTAGCTAAAAATAAACGAAAACTTCTTCCGATAGAAAAAATAAAATCTTCTAAAATGATAGAGGCTCATACTCTTAAAAATTATCAGTTTAGATATTACAACACAATGTCATGGATAACTAAAACTATGCGTGCACATAAGAAGCATATTATAGATATGAATTTCTTGATGAGTGAGAAAATTCAACGTTATCAAGATTTATACAACAAGTTTTATATTGGTTTTGTAGATGCAAAAGATGTGCGTGCTCAACTATCTCTAGATGATAAATGTGCTGATGATCATAGAGTTGTTGTAGCTATAGAGAAAAAGCACTCAGATGAGATAGTTGTTACATATTATGTTCAGTACACTCGTAAAAGCTTGTTTTTGTATTCTATAGATGATAATAAGGTAAGTAAAGAGAAAAAAGATCCATATGGAATAACTGTTACAGAAGTGTTTCACATAAATAAAATGATGGACGACTCTTATAAGTTATCATGCTCAAATATTAAAACACTTAAAAAGCTTTTAAGTGAAAGATATAAAAGAGACCACCACTAGTTGTCTTCGTAAAGTATAGCAGCAGCTCTTTCTTTATATGCCTGAAGAGGTTCTTTTTTTTCTTTTGATATTGCCTCTTTATTATGTAAAAAATCATCAAGTTCTTTGTGCCTATCTTGAAGTATCGTATCAAAATCACTTTGAGTGCTTGGTTTGTTATCTGTGTATTTATCAAGTAAGATATTTGAATTTCCAACTAAAACTA
>Ga0256842_1002373_pt1 | contig 13598 bp, 10 predicted proteins | sample 4559240metaG_FD_185973 | JGI IMG/M metagenome (GOLD analysis project Ga0256842, IMG submission 185973) | Hydrothermal vent microbial communities from Guaymas Basin, Mexico - 4559-240 | ecosystem: Environmental > Aquatic > Marine > Hydrothermal vents | place: Mexico: Guaymas Basin | collected...
CAGGGAGGAGTGCGGAGGAAGCCCTGTCTCAAATAAGAGAAAAGGGATATCACGAGAAGTTTTTAAAGGAACGCAAGCCCATTTTCCTGGTGGGCGTAAGCTTTGATGTAAAAGAAAGAAAAGTAAAAGATGTTCAGATAACTCGCCTTAACAGCACTCATAAAGATTAAACAAACTTGAGAATTTTCCTTAGCGTTCCTTCTGCCTTGAAGGATCAGATAAAATCTCAATTATTTCTTTTTCGCCATAGTTATAATCTCCCCAAAAACTTTCTTTCAAAATAATTTTAGCAAATTTTTTAATCAAATCGTCTTTTGGGGAAAGCATTTTTAATTTATATTATGCATGTAAGGGGTGAGATTGTTCCCTCAATCTTATTTTATTTCTTTATTTTTTACCACTTTAGAATAACTATACAAGATGAAATTTTACTCTTCTCCTGCCAAATCTTACCCGGGCTCAAAAGTGGTTTTTGAGCAATATACGATTATTTCTCTCATTTTTTCCAGAAATTAGTTTAGCTTATTCAAATGTAATTTCATAAAGTTTCACAAAAAGGAGAAGGAGTTCTTATAGTGAATTTTTATTTAAAAACATCCTTTAATCCAAAAAATTTAAGAGTATTTTGAATGGTTATTTCACAGAGCTCTTCAAGAGGAAGATTTTTGAGTTCTGCAACCTTTTTTGCTGTGTGAATTAAAAAAGCAGGCTCATTTACTTTTCCTCTATAAGGCTCTGGGGCAAGGAAAGGACAATCAGTCTCAAGAAGGAGCCTATCAGGAGGGCACTCTTTTACTGCCTCCCTGAGGGTTTCTGCCTTTTTGAAAGTTACTATTCCGGGAATAGAAATAAAGGCAGAAAGCTCGTCTATCACCCTCCATAGCTCCTTCTTGCCAGCTGTAAAACAGTGGAAAAGAAATTTTAAGCCCTGCCAGTGTTTGAGAAAGTCTATTCCTTCTTTCCAGAAGACTTCATCTCCCCTGAAGTGAAGAACAACTGGCTTTTTCTGTCTTCTGGCAAGTTCAAGAAGTCTCTCCAAGTGCTCAAACTGAAGCTTTTTTGGAGTGTACTCCTTTACCCAGTCAAGCCCCACTTCTCCCAAGGCACAGGCTTTTTTCAGTTGCTCCTCAAGCTCTTCGTAATCTTCCTCTATGACTTTTCCTACCTCATGGGGGTGAAAACCCACTGCTGGAGCAAGAAAATCCGGATACTTCTTTGCAAGCTCAAGGGCCCTTTTGTTTGTCTCCGGATTTATACCTATTACTATGGCAAATACAACTCCCGCCTGTCTTGCCCTCTCAATTACCTCTGGAACTTTTTCAAAAAGGGGCTCCATATTAAGATGAGAGTGGCTATCAATTAGCCTCATTTTTTCCTCCTGTTAATAGGCTTTAAGACAAGAGGAATCAAAAGATAGAAAAACATTACAATAGCAGCTCCTGCAGAAAAAGGAAAATCCCAGAAAATAGAAAAACCGGCGCCTATAAAAAGGGCAAGCATATTTAAAATTCCTGTAAAAACTATTGCTTTTTTGAATGAAGAAGCTATCTTCAAAGCCACGCTACTTGAAGACACAAAAAACATAGATACAAGCAGAATTCCCATAAGCTTTATCCCGGTAAAAATTTGCAAGGAAAGAATTATAAAATAAACCAAATTGGACAAAACAAAAGTGATACCAGGTACGGCTTTATCAGTAATCTGGCTTATCCAGAATGTTCCAAATTTTCTGTAAAAAATAAGAGTAATTACCAAGGTAAAGAGGCTCAGCCAGAAGTCCTCCTTACTAACTGCTACAAAGCTACCAAAGAGATAGGAAAAAAGCCTTGCATCGTAAAAAGAGTATTTAGTGGCAATAATAAGGGCAAGGGCAAGGGCAAAGTGAGTAACAAGTGAGGTTGCAGTGTCCTCATAAAATTTGAAAACTCTCTGGATTAATACAATTGCTCCCATAGAAATGAGGACAATGATCAGGGTGATGGGATAAATGAAGAAAGCGGAGCTTACTTTAAGCACAAGGGCTGAGAAAAGCAGGGCAAAAAAAAGGGTATGGGTTATAGCATGGGGGAAAAGGGCATTTCTTTGAAGCACAAGAAAAGGTGAGGTAAAGGCTATAGCCCAGGAAAAGCAGATACCTGCCAGAAATCCCCATTTTAAAAGTTCTATGTATTCCATCATCTTTACCAGTGAGAGTGCTCAATCCTGTGATAGTCTGTATAAAAGTTTTCTGTTCCGGCAAAAGAGCAAAAGCTTTCGTGATTCCCGTGGAAAAAGAGCCTCTGATTCAGACAGGCTACTTTGTTAACTGCCTTTGTAATAAGCCAGGTTTCATGAGTTACAAGGACAATGGTGAGTCCCTTTTTGTGGAGCTTGGTAAGGGTTTTGTAAAACACATCCTGAGAAAAAAAATCAAGTCCTACTGATGGTTCATCCAGAATAAGAAGCTCTGGCTGAAGGGAAAGGGCTCTTACTATGTAGGCTCGCTGGAGCTGTCCATAGGAAAGCTCACCAAGCCTGCGGTTTAAAAGGGTTTCCATACCAAATGTTCCCACAAGCTCTGAAAGCACTTCAAAATCAGCCTTTTTGCCATACCACTTTTCAGGAAGCTGCAAAAACTCCTTCACAGTTAGAGGAAAAAGTGCATCAACTCCTTCTCCTGCCCTCTGAGGCACATATCCTATTTTTTCCCACTCCTTAAACTCTTTTAAAGGCTTGCCCCAGAGCCTTATACTTCCCTTTTCAGGAGAAAGAAATCCAAGCATGCATTTAACTAAAGTACTCTTTCCCCCACCATTCGGTCCTATAATGGCTAAAAAGTCTCCCTTTTCTATCCTAAGCGAAATCCCTTTCAGAACCAGATGATGCTCATAGGAAAAATAAAGATTTTCTATCTCTACAAGAGTCCTCATTGTTACCACACTTTTGGCTTAAATTTTTCGTCATTTGCTATTTCTATAACTCCACCTTTTGAACGCAATACAAATAATCCCTGCTTATATGCATATCTATCACTTCCCTTATCAAAACTAATCCCTGCAATTGCTCCATATACACGATAATCTCTATACTTGGAAAAAATTTTTTTAAACTTTGAAAGTTTCTCCAGAAATTCATCCACATCTTCTGGAGTGACTGTGGTTTTAACCTCTACTACAACTGCCTCTCTCTCATCCTCAAGAAGGATATCAATCTCTGCCAAAACCCTGCCATCTTTATCCTTTTTTCTGACCCTTGTGCTTGCATAGTAAACATCTATCCCCCTCTTCTGAAAAAGCTCAAGCACCCCGGGCTCAACAAGTGCCTCCACAAGCTTTCCCCACTGCGTTGTAAATAAATTTGATAACTCTCTTATCTTTTTATCCGTCTCTTTAAATTGTTTATCTGTGTCCTTGAATCTTTCATCAGTCTCTTTAAACCTTTCCTTTAATTCTGCTATCTCTTTACTAAGGGCTTTTATTTCTTCTCCAAGTTTTAAAATAAATTCCCATACACTCTCTGGTGTAGCTTGCATTATTTTCCTCCTGAGGAATTTTTAGTCTTTCAATTCCTCCCAGATTTTATCAAGATCCTCTATTGTAAGCTCATCCCAGGAAAGACCTCTTTTTTCAATCTCTTTCTCAAGTGCTTTAAATCTTTCTTCAAACTTATCAAGAGAAGCCCTTAAAGCATCCTCGGGATTTATCCCCATTTTTCTTGAAAGATTGGCTACTGTAAAAAGTAAATCACCTATTTCCTCTTTCAACTGCTCTTTGTTATTTGAAGATAATGCCTCTTTTACTTCTCTTAGCTCCTCTTCAAGCTTAGGAAAAACATCTTCCGCTTTTTTCCAGTCAAAACCTACTCTTCCTGCCCTCTCCCCAATTCTAAAAGCACGCTGAAGAGCTGGGAGACTTTTTGGTAGATTACCAAGCACTGAAGAACTTTTTCCTTCTTTCTTTTTCACTTTTTGCCAGGTTTTTAAAACCTCCTCTGCAGTTCTTGCAACCTCCTCTCCAAAAACATGAGGATGCCTGCGAATCATCTTCTGAGCTGTAAAATAAAAAAGATCCTTCAGGGTAAAGGCACCTTCTTTTTCATAAAGATAAATAATAAATAAAAGCAAAAAGAATAAGTCTCCAAGTTCTTCTCTTACCTCTTCAGGCACTCCTCGTTCTATAGCCTCGTAAGCTTCATAGGCTTCTTCTACGAGATACTTTTTCAGAGTAAAAGGGGTTTGCTTTTTATCCCAGGGGCATCCATGCTCCCCTGTTAAAATTTTGATAATCTCCCAGAGAGTCTCTAAGCTTGCTTCCTCTTTTTTTACTTCCATCCCGAACTCCTTTTAATCTTTATAGTTTTGCATAACATAAGGAATAAGCCCCCCGGCATCTAAGATTTTTTTCATAAACTCTGGAAGGGGCTTGGTATAATATTCTTCTCCTTTGGTGAGATTTACTATTTTTCCTTCTTCTGGATAGATTTCAAGCTCGTCTCCCTCTTGCGTGTTTTTCACTGCCTCAGGGCACTCAAGGATAAGAAGTCCCGTATTAAAAGCATTTCTATAAAAAATTCTGGCAAAGGACTCTGCAATCACGCAGGATATACCGCAACCCTTTATGGCAATAGGAGCGTGCTCACGAGAAGATCCGCAGCCAAAGTTTTTTCCAGCAACAATAATGTCTCCTTTCTTAACCTTTTTGGAAAACTCAGGGTCAGCATCCTCCATACAATGCTTTGCAAGCTCCTCTGGATCTGTAGTATTTAAGTATCTTGCCGGAATAATTACATCCGTGTCTATGTTATCCCCAAACTTCCAGACTTTTCCTTTTATTCTCATTTTTCTCCCCCTTAAAGGATTATAGTCCCAGTTCTTCAGGAGTGGCGATGTAGCCCAGCACGGCACTTGCTGCTGCTACTGCAGGGCTTGCAAGGTAAACCTCGCTCTCTGGATGCCCCATTCTGCCAACAAAATTTCTGTTAGTGGTGGCAATGGCCCGTTCCCCTTTGGCAAGAATTCCCATGTGACCTCCCAAGCAAGGTCCACATGTAGGCGGAGAAATAATAGCCCCAGCCTCTACAAATATCCTTAAATAGCCCTTTTTCAAAGCCTCCTGATAAACCCGTGGAGTTGCCGGAATAATTATGCACCTTACATTGGGGTTCACCTTTCTTCCCTTAAGAACCTGGGCTGCAACCTTTAAGTCCTCAAGCCTGCCATTTGTGCAGGAGCCTATCACCACCTGATCAATGTAAATCCTGGGAAGCTCTTTTACTGGCTTTACATTTGAGGGAAGATGAGGCATAGCCACAACCGGATCAATCTTTGACACATCATATTCTCTCACCTCCAGATACTTTGCCCCTTTATCAGCCTTTAAGGGCTTTATCTCTTTTTTGTACCTGCCCCTCAAATAGCACCTTGTCTTTCTATCAACCTCCATAAGCCCCACTTTAGCTCCTGCCTCAATTGCCATGTTAGACATGGTCATTCTTTCAGCCATAGAAAGATTCTTTATTGCCTCTCCACTAAACTCCATTGCCTTATAAAGCGCTCCATCCACTCCTATGTCTCCAATGGTGTAAAGAATTAGGTCTTTCCCAGAGACCCAAGGTTTGAGCTTTCCGTAGTAAACAAATTTTATAGTTTCTGGCACTTTAAACCAGGTCTTTCCAGTAATCCAGGCAGCAGCAAGGTCTGTTGAGCCCACCCCGGTGGCAAAGGCTCCAAGTGCTCCATAGGTGCAGGTATGACTATCTGCCCCTATTACCACATCCCATGGGCCAACAAGCCCGAGCTCTGGTAAAAGGGCGTGCTCTATTCCAGATGCTCCTCCTTCGTAATAGTGCTTTATTCCAAATTTTTTGGCAAACTCCCGGCAGAGCTTTACCTGCTCTGCACTTTTTATGTCCTTGTTTGGAGTAAAGTGATCCATAACAAGAGCTATTTTCTCTGGATCAAATACCTTTTTGACTCCTGTTTTTTCAAACACTTTTATAGCAAGAGGGCCTGTTATGTCATTTGCCAGGGTAAGGTCAACAGGCACCTCTATAAGCTCACCTGGCTCAACTGAGCCTTTTCCACTTTTTAAAGACAAAATTTTTTCTGCCAGTGTCATTGGCCTCTTTTTCATCTGCCCACTCCTTTTTGAGGAATTTTTTACTCTGAACAAAAAAAGTATAGCACCAAAAACAAAAAAATGGAGAGTTAAGGTATAAGAATTGCCAAACCTGTAAAAAAGTTTAAACTTAAAAATTAAAAAATTTTAAGGAGGACTTTATGGGTGGTATACCCGGTCCGGGATATAGTGTGGTGGTAAGATTAGAAATTGAAAACAGACCCGGGATGTTTGCTAAAGTTGCAGAAGTTATAGGGAAAAAAGGAGGAGACTTGAGGTCTATAGAAATTGTGAAAATGGAAAAAGAAAAGATAATCAGGGATGTAGCTATAAATGTTATCAGTGAAAAACATGCCGAAGATATAATTCAGGGACTTAAAGCCCTGGATTGCGTCAAGGTGTTAAAAGTTATAGATCAGACTTTTTTTATGCACGAGGGAGGGAAAATTGGTATTTATAGCAAAAAGGAGATGAAGGATATTGAAGATCTTGCAAGGATTTATACCCCGGGTGTAGCAAGAGTATCCATGGATATTTATAAAAACCCTGAACACATTTATAAATACACTATAAAAAGCAACACTGTAGCAGTTATTACTGATGGCACGGCAGTGCTTGGCCTTGGGAACATTGGGCCTGCTGCCTCCATGCCTGTTATGGAAGGAAAGTGCGTGCTCTTTAAAGAATTTGCAGGGATTGATGCTTTCCCCTTAGCTATATCTACAACAGATGTGGATGAGTTCGTAAATATTGTGAAAAAAATTGCTGTGCCTTTTGGAGGAATAAACTTAGAAGACATTTCAGCTCCAAGGTGTTTTGAGATAGAAAAAAAATTAAGGGAAGAGCTTGACATTCCGGTGATTCATGATGACCAGCATGGCACAGCCATTGTTGTGCTTGCTGCCCTTATCAATGTGGGAAGACTCCTTAAAGAGGACATAACGCAATTTAAAGTGGTTATTTCTGGAGCAGGGGCATCAGGCACAGCAGTAACCAGGCTACTGCTTGACTATGGAATTAAAAATATAATAGTTTGTGATAGAAAGGGGGCAATTTACGAGGGAAGAGAAGGCTTAAATCCCTATAAAGAAGCCCTTGCTAAAGAAACAAATCCATTCAAAGAAAAGGGAAGTTTAAAAGAAGTTTTAAAAGGAGCAAAAGTATTTATAGGGCTTTCTGCTCCCAATCTTTTGACCAGGGAAGATATTAAAAACATGGCAGAGGACCCAGTTGTTTTTACCCTTGCCAATCCGGATCCAGAAGTTCCGCCAGAAGAAATTCAGGGAATTGCCAGGGTTATAGCCACTGGCAGATCAGACTATCCTAATCAAATCAATAATGCCCTTGCTTTTCCAGGGCTTTTCAGGGGGCTTCTTGATGCCAGAGCAAAAGGCGTTTCCCAGGAAGTCTTTATAGAAGCTGCTGAGGCTCTTGCAAACATTATTAAAGACGAGGAATTAACCGAAGAATATATTATCCCGAACATTTTTAATCCTGAAGTAGCCAAAACCATAGCAAATGCTGTGGTAAGAAAAGTAAAGGAACTTGGACTAAATTAAAAAGGATGAAGACATGGCCTGGAAAAAAGTAGAAGCAAAAGAACTTGAACTGAACTTTAAATTTCCTAAAGGCACAAAAAATTTACGCAAAGAAGTAGAGCTACCTGCTCAGGAAAGGGTAAAAAGTGCCTTTGCTGTGGCTTTAAGCACAGGGCCCAGAGGACCACATGTATATGTATGTGGCCCTGCAGGCCTTAGAAAAGCAGAATTTACCATAAAAGAGATTGAAAAAAAGGCAAAAGAAGATCCTCCGCCTCAGGACCTTTGTTATGTTACCAACTTTAAAGATCCCTATCGTCCTATAGCTCTTATTCTTCCCAGAGGTAAAGGAAAAATCCTCTCCCAGCTCGTGGAAGATGCTCTGGAATTTTTAAAGAATGAGGCTTACAAAGCCTTTGAAGGAAAAGAGCTTGAATCCCAGATTGCCAAACTTAATTTAGAAATTAATCAAAAAAAGAATGAGTTAATTAACGAGCTTACAGAAGAGGCCAGGAAATATAATTTAATGGTGCTTTTTTCTCCAGAAGGGATAAAAATTTTACCCCATTTTAAAATTGCTACCCCTATGCCCGAAGAAAAACTTCTTGAAGATCCGCAAATAAAGGCAGAGTACGAAAAACACCTGAGAGAATTTGATCCTATTTTCAGGGAATATATGAGGAAGCTCAAAAAACTTGATCATGAGCTGTCTAACCGGATTCTGGAATTAAAAAAAGAACTCGCCAGAAAGCTTGTTGAACAGGCTTTTTCAAAGGCTGAAGAAGAATTTAACGAGTTCTCCAAGGTAAAAAATTTTCTTAAAGATGCCAAAGAGGAGCTTGCTAAAAATATTCAGATTTTTATTGACTGGGAAAAACATAAAGGAAATGCTGCAGTACAGACAGGAATTAATCGCGCTTTAAATATTTTCAGGGTAAATGTGGTGGTGGATAACTCCGAGACTCAGGGTGCTCCGGTAATATACGAAAGGGTTCCCACTTTAAAAGGGCTTTTCGGGCAGATTAATTACAGGGCTGAGATGGGCATTCTTTTTGCCGACCACATGAGCATTACTGCAGGAAGCCTTCACAGGGCAAATGGTGGTTATTTGGTCATCCACATGCTTGAACTTCTCAAGAACCCTGCCCTCTGGGTTCTGCTTAAAAGGGCTTTAAAGCATGGGAAACTCTTTGTAATGGGTGGCACTGTTGAGGAAATTCCCCTCCCCCATGTGGGAATTCTTCCAGAGCCTGTTGACTTTTCTGCAAAGGTATTCTTACTGGGAGATGCCTTCCTCTATCACCTGCTTATTACCCATGATCCGGAGTTTGAAGAGCTTTTCAGAATAAAGGCCGAATTTGATCCAGTGGTAAAGATTGATAAAGAAGTTTTAAACTTTTTCCCTTACATGGTAAAGAAAATTGTCAATGAAAAAGGCATAAAGGAGATTGATGCTTCAGGGATTTCAGAGGCTTTCAAATATATGGTGGAGCTTGCAGGGAATAGAAAAAAGGTGAGTCTGCTTTTTAGAGAACTTGAAGACCTTTTAGAAGAAGCAAATTTGTATGCAAAAGAAGGGTGCATAGACCAGAAAGCCATAAAAGAGGCAGTAAAGCAAAAAAGATTTCGTCTAAATCTTATAGAAGAAAAGATTAAAAATCTTTTTAGAGAAGAAAAATTCATTTTCAAAGTAACTGGCAAAGAGGTAGCCCAGATAAATGGGCTTAGTGTTTATTTTCTGGGGGACTATGCCTTTGGCAAGCCAACCCGTATTACTGCCCAGGTATTCCCGGGCTCAAAAGGGATAATAAACATTGAAAGAGAAGTGGACTTAAGCGGTCCTATTCACTCAAAAGGAGTTTTGATACTAAGTTCCTATCTTTACCACCGTTACGGCAAGGACTTTCCAGTGCAGCTCTCCTGTACACTTACTTTTGAGCAGTCATATCAGCCTGTTGAGGGAGATTCTGCCTCTGCTGCAGAGCTTATAGCAATCCTTTCTGCCATTTCCAAAGTCCCCTTAAAACAAAGCATTGCTATCACCGGCTCCATTGACCAGTTTGGAAATATCCAGCCTGTAGGTGGTGTAAAAGAAAAAGTAGAAGGCTTTTTTGATGTGTGCAAAATGGTAAGATTTACTGGAAAGCAAGGAGTTATTATCCCTTCAAGAAATCTTGATGATCTTCTGCTGAAAGATGAGGTGCTTTCTGAAATTAAAGCTGGTAGATTTTATATTTACACTGCCGAGCATATTGACGATGCCATAGAAATCCTTACAGGGCTTCCTGCAGAAAAGGTGCACAAAAAAGTTCAGAGGGTACTTAAAAAATTCTACGAAAGTGAGAAAAAAAAGACAAAAAAGAAAACTTAGACTTTTTTCCGGAGAATTCGTTTGTCTCCCACTCTCAGGGTGACCTTTTCCTTGTCAAGAAACTCCACCAGAGGAATAAGGTATTTTCTGCTTACTCCTTTGCCTACAATGCTTCTAAAATCAGAGATACTCATCTCTTTGTTTTTTGTTAAAAATTCTACTACCTTTTTCTTTACCTCCTCAACTACCTGTCTGTGAAAAACAAGCTTTTCTGAAACCTTTACCAGCCTGCCCTCTCTAAGCAGAGACTCAAAAAGCTCCTTTGCTCCTTTATAGCGCTCTTTAAAATCGCAAAGAATAGTCTCAAAGTCCCTTGGAGTAAGTCCTTCATTAAGAAATTTTTCTTCCACCTCTTTTTTAAAAGCCTCTATTTCTTCTTTATTCAATCTTTTAAAAGAAGAAAGAAAGTAAATTTCTTTGTCTCTCTGGAGTTTTCCATTTTTTAAAAGTTTGTCCAGAACATATTCATAAAGGCACTCAGGGAGAAAAGAGGAAATTCTCTGTTTTAGAAGCTCTTTGGTAAGTCCGGGGCTAAAAGGGTTTGCCCTGTGATACTTTTCAAGCACTTCCACCACCTTTTTCTCAAGCTCATCAGCCACTGAGGCTGCAAAGTAAAGAAGCTTTTCCCCATCTTTGAGGGAAATCACTTTTTTACCCAGAACCTCAATTAAGGCGTCAAACTTTTCTCCAAAGATAGAAAGTTGAATTTGAAGCTCTGCCCTTTCTGCTCCAAGCCCCCCCCTCTTTTTTAGATAATGGATAAGAAGCTCCTGAGGAGTGGCATTTTTTAAAAACTCAAGCTCTTTTCTCTCCCAGGGTTTTGTGCGTTTTCTTTTGAAAGAAACCGGCAAAAGCACAACACCGCCACCTATGGTGGTGTTATTTGAGGGCCTTCTCAGGATAAACCTGTCTCCTCTCCAGACGCACACCGGCCTTTGAAGCTGAATCTGTGCCACATCCTCCTCACCAGCAGAAAGCCTTTCCTTTCCCATCAGGATTACTCTTGCAGGTACCTCAGATGTGCCTATGTAAAAAAGAAGATTTTCAAAATTCTTAAGCTCTGGCTTGCAGCTTTTAAGAAGTTTCAAACTCACATCCAGCCACTGAGAAGCCTTAAGCACTCCTTTTTCTGCAAGCACATCTCCTCTTTTCACTTCATCTTTTTCCACCCCCTGAAGATTGAGAGCGGTCCTCGTGCCTGCTATGGATTCTTCCACATCCTTTCCGTGCACCTGAATTTTTCTTACCTTTGTTGTTTTTTCAGCAGGATAGAGACAGAGCACATCTCCCACCTTTACCCTTCCAGAAATGGCGGTTCCTCTTACAACCGTGCCAAAGCCTTTTATAGTGAAAACTCCGTCAATAGGCAGGCGAAAGGGCTCATCAAGAGGCTTGGTAAGGACTGCTTTTGCCTTTTCCTCAAGCACTTTAAGAAGCCCTTCTTTTCCCTCCCCTGTTTTGGCAGAAAAAGTAAGAACAGGGGCATTTTTAAGAAAAGTTCCCTTTAAAAACTCCTCCACATCTGATTTTACCAGTTCAAGCCACTCCTCATCAACAAGATCCACCTTGGTTAAAACTACCAGTCCATCTTTTATCCCCAAGAGCTCACAAATTTCTAAGTGCTCTCTTGTCTGAGGCATAACTCCTTCGTCTGCAGCAATAACAAGCATCACGAGGTCAATTCCAGAGGCTCCTGCCACCATGTTTTTAATAAACCTCTCATGCCCGGGAACATCAACAATGCCTATAAGGATCCCTGAAGGAAGCTCAAGGTTGGCAAAGCCTATGTCAATGGTAATGCCCCGCCTTTTTTCTTCTTTCAGCCGATCGGTGTCAATACCTGTTAAAGCCTTAACAAGGCTTGTTTTACCGTGATCAATATGTCCGGCAGTGCCTACTATTACCCTTTTCATGAGATTCTCCGTTTAGATTAAAACTTCCAAGTCTCCAAAATTTCTAAAAAGTGAAAAAGCTTCTTTAAGAAGACTGAGCCTATTTTCTCTAAGAATTTTATCCTCTGCCATAACAAAGACTTCATCAAAAAACCTGTCAATAACAGGCTTAAGCTCCCCAAGGCTCCTTAAATATTCTAAATAATTTTTGTTTCCAAAAAGTTCCTTAAGTCGCGGTTTAAGCTCTGTAATTTTTTCATAAAAGGCCTTTTCTGCTTCTTTCTGAAAAAGTTCAGGGTTTACACCTGGCAGGGAATTAAGCTCAACCTTTTTCAAAATCTGCACCACTCTTTTGAACCCAATAAAAAACTCTTCAAAGTCTGTTTCCTGCTGAAATTTACGCAAGGCACTTGCCTTGAGGAAAATGTCATAAACATCTGGAGAAGAATTCAGCACACAGTTGACGATTTCTTTGGAGAATCCCTGAGAAAGAAGCTCCCCTCTGAGTCTTCCTTTTACAAAGGAAAGAAGCTCCGAAACAAGTGTTGAATCATTTCCTGACCAGAAGCCCTGCTTTTTTAAAAGAGAAAGGGCCTTTTTAAATGCTTCCTCAAGGTCAAGAAATAGCTTCTTTCCTGTAAGCACCTTTACAATACCATAGGCAGCTCTCCTCAAGGCATAAGGATCCTTCACACCTGTAGCCCTTTCTCCTGCAGCAAAGAGGGCCGAAAGATGGTCAATCCTGTCTGCAAGAGAAAGAATAATCCCTTCCGGTGTTTGAGGAAGGCTCTCATCTGAAGACATGGGCAGGTATTGCTCGTAAATAGCCCGAGCCACCTCTTCGTAGCCTGCCTTCTCTAAATAAATACTTCCCATAACTCCCTGAAGGGAAGGAAACTCCTTAACCACTTCTGAAGCAAGGTCAGCCTTGGAAAATTTTGCTGCCACCTTAAGTAGCTCCCTGTCTGGAGCAAGCTCAAGGCACTCATCAAGGGAAAGACCAAGATTTATAAGCCTCTCTGTTTTATCCTTAAGGCTTCCACACTTTATGTGATAAACAACTCCTTCAAGCCTTTCTACCATCTGCTCAAGGGGGACCTTAAGATCCCTTTCATAATAAAACTTTGCATCCTCAAGCCTTGCTTTGGTAACCCTCTCGTGCCCCTTTCTTACTACCTCAGGATCTCTTGCAAGATTATTGTTTACTGCAACAAAGTAGTTAAGAAGCCTGCCTGACTCGTCCCTTACGCAGAAGTACCTCTGGTGTTCTTTTAAAGCGGTGATAATAAGAGGTGCCGGAAGCTCTAAAAACTCTTCTGGGAAACTCCCGAGCACTGGAAAGGGATACTCCACGAGGTTTGCATTTTCAAGAAGAAGCTCCTCGTCAATCTCTACCTTCCCCACCTTAGATGCTACCTCTTCCACTGTTCTTTTGGTTTCCTTAACTCTTTCCTCTGGTAGAAGAATAACAAAGTGTTTCTTTAAAAGGCTTTTATATTCCTCCCAATCTGCCTCTTCAAGTTCAAGTGGCTCTGGAGAAAGGAACCTGTGAGCAAAAAGACTTCTTCCACTCTTCACTCCTGCTATTTCAAAAGGCAGAGCTTCTTTGCCAAAAAGACAAACAATCCATCTTATAGGCCTACCAAAAGAAAACTCATAAGCTCCCCATCTCATGGACTTTGGAAAGTAAATTCTCTTTAAA
>Ga0256842_1002374_pt1 | contig 13595 bp, 17 predicted proteins | sample 4559240metaG_FD_185973 | JGI IMG/M metagenome (GOLD analysis project Ga0256842, IMG submission 185973) | Hydrothermal vent microbial communities from Guaymas Basin, Mexico - 4559-240 | ecosystem: Environmental > Aquatic > Marine > Hydrothermal vents | place: Mexico: Guaymas Basin | collected...
CTTAGTTTCTCTTCTGTTGCTTTTATCTCCCCTCTTAGTTCTTCCATCTCCTTTCTTAGTCTTTCTTCAGTAGCCTTAAGTTCATCTTTAGTTACAAGCTCTTTTGTTAATTCATCTTTAATCTCTGTCTTAATAATAACCTTTTGCTCTTTTGCCTTCTCTTCTATTGAATAAAGGCCTTTTTCTATTGCCTCTATCACCTTTTTCGCAAGTTCAGGGTCTGATATAACCGTCTCTACACTCTTTGTTATCTCATATGGAAGATAGCCATGCATAAAAATGTCTCCTTAAATTACTTCTAATCTTTTGCTACTTATATCACTTCAACATTAATTTTAACACACTAATCAATATTCCAGTAAAAGTTGCAATCTGACCCAGCCAGAATATAAACATCCACTTTATAGTGTCCGCACGCCACTTGTGTATCTCTGTCCTTAACTTCTCCTCTATGGCTTTTATCTCTCCTTTTAATTTTCCTTCTATTGCTTTTATCTCTCCTCTTAACTTTTCTTCTGTTGCTTTTATTTCCCCTCTTAATCTTTCTTCAGTGGCCTTAAGTTCATCTTTAGTTACAAGCTCTTTTGTTAATTCATCTTTAAGCTCTGTTTTAATGATAACCTTCTGCTCTTTTGCCTTCTCTTCTATTGAATAAAGGCCTTTCTCTATTGCTTCTATTACTTTCTTCGCAAGTTCAGGGTCTGATATAACCGTCTCTACACTCTTTGTTATCTCATATGGAAGATAGCCATACATAAAAATATCTCCTTAAATTACTTCTAATCTTCTACCAGCTCCTGTTATATATTTAAAAAACTCACTCATTACAATCCTCCATGCCGAGTTCAATCAATTTTTCAATTAATCCTCTAAAATCAATGCCTATTGCCTTTGCCTCTTGAGGTAACAAGCTAGTTTCAGTCATACCAGGAAGTGTGTTTACTTCTAAAACATATGGTATATTTTCTCTAATAATAAAATCAGTTCTAGAATATCCTTTTAAACCCAAGACCCTATGACATTTTAGGGCAATATCTTGTATTTTTTCAGTTAATTCATCTGAGATTGGAGCAGGACATACCTCTTTTGCTCCACCTTGAGTATATTTACTATAGTAATCAAAAAATTGAGAACAAGGCTCAATTAATAGAGGGGGCAAGGGGCTCTCTCCTAAAACTCCACAAGTAATCTCCATACCATCAATCTTTTCTTCTAAAAGCACTGCCTGAGATTTTTCAAAAATATTTTCCATTGCAAGTTTCAGCTCATCTTCCTTTTCAACTATTTTTATATCAACACTGGATCCACCACTGTTTGGTTTTACAACTATTGGAAAATTTAAGGTACTCTCCCATCCTTTTTCTGGCTCAATTGGCAAAAATTCCCAAGCAGGAGTAGGAATATTGTTGTATTCAAAAATTATCTTGGCACATGCCTTATTTAATGCAATCATAGATGGTCCAGGACCTGATCCCTGATAGGGGCAACCTGCTTGTTCCAACATAGCCTGAATAAGGCCATCCTCACCAGGGGACCCATGGAGATTAATAAATGCAAAATCTACCTCTCTTACGAGCTTAGGCAATGTCTTTAAATCCTTTGCTGGATCAAACAATACGACCTCATGTCCAAGATCGATAAGGGCCTTATGAATAAACTTAGCTCCCATTAAGGAGACTTCCCTTTCACTTGACCAACCCCCTGCTATCAAAAGAACTTTCATTTAAATCCTCCTGTAAAATTTCTCCAAATAACTCCTCTAAACATCTTGCCTGTTTAAAAGAGTACAATATGTGTTGCATTCTCTCATATGTCTTACCATATCTGTTCAATATATACTCAAGCCTCTCCTCTAAGGTTACCACCTGATTGTGATTCACCCTTTTATCAGCATATACAATAATCATTGGAAGCCAGTATTTTTTAATATCTAGTGGACCAGGCCAATACACATGGTGCAGGATGCCTTGAGCAATAGCATGATTTTTTGTATAATCAAGCATCCAAACAGCCCCAAGTTGCGTGTGATATCCACCATATTTAATTGTATAAGTTTTAGCGATATCGTGAAGTAGGGCTGTAGCCTGGATTAGGGGTATATTGACATTCAGACCATTTTCATTAAGTCTGTTCCCAATATATAAAGCTACCTTGGCCACCATCAAACTATGTTCTTTTATATGTTCCATCATATTGTAATTATTCCAAAGAAAAACGCATTCATCCTGAGAGGGAATATGAGTATTTGATATTGGAGGAAAGGGATATATCTTAGTATTTTTTTTCTGCATGACCAAAACCTATTTTTTTTAAAATTAGTTGTAATACAGTGCCAAACTGTATTGTAAAAATCAACTTGAAAAAAAAATAAATTTGTGTCTTTAATTTTGTCTAAAAAAGGAGGGATGAAGTCTATGCCAATTTTTGAATATGTATGTAGCGAATGTGGCAACGAATTTGAAATTATTATTTTGCCAAATGAAAAAATAGAACCAAAGTGTCCTAGGTGTCACTCTAAAAAACTTTCCAAAAAAATATCCCTTGCTTCTATAAGACCCAAAGGAATTGTTAAAGGAAAAGGAGGATTTAAAGTGCCAGAATGTATGAATAGAGAACCAAAATAAAAAGCTATAATTCTCTCTTGCCATCTCATTTTATTTAAGCTATCTTTAAAAATACCTGGGCTTCCGAGTGGGGTGCCTTTTTTTAAAGGCTGAGATCACACCCATGGAACCTGATCCAGGTAATACTGGCGTAGGGAATTCGGAAGGGTGCCAGGGATCTCACCATCCTTGCATCCTCCCTAATTGTTCAACTTTTAAAGAAAATATAAAAGGAGCTAATTTATGGCTATTGACGAGGTCGTGATAACAGAAGCGATTGCTACTACTTTTTTTGAAAAGTTTCGTTCCTCCTTAAATCTCGATGTGGCTATAGTAGGAGCTGGCCCATCTGGTTTAACAGCTAGCTGGAAATTAGCAGAAAAGGGATACAATGTGGCTATCTTTGAAAGAAAATTGTCCATTGGCGGAGGCATGTGGGGCGGAGGAATGATGTGGAATATCATAGTTGTTCAAGAAGAAGGAAAACATATACTAGATGAAGCTGGAATCCCAACAAAAAAGTTTAAAGAAGGATATTATACTGCAGATGCAATAACTGCCACAACAACCTTGGCATCAAAGGCCACATTGGCTGGAGTAAAGATATTTAACTGCATGTCTGTTGAAGATGTCATGCTTAGGGTAGTTGATGGAGAAAAGAGGGTCACAGGGATAGTGGTTAATTCTTCTCCAATCGAGATTGCTGGACTACATGTGGATCCAGTTGTCATAAAATGTAAATTCTTGATAGATTCCACAGGTCACGATTTAGAAGTAATCAATACACTTATTAGGAAAAATGACGTAAGGCTTTTGACCCCTAGTGGTAAAATTGAAGGGGAAAAATCCATGTGGGCAGAGATTGCCGAGGCACACACCATAGAAAACACTAAAGAAGTCTTCCCTGGGCTTTATGTCGCTGGAATGGCTGCTAATGCATGTTTTGGCTCATATAGAATGGGACCAATCTTTGGAGGAATGCTTTTATCTGGAGTAAAGGTTGCAGAAGAAATCCATAAAAAACTCTCAAACAAATAACATCCCTGTAGCACTTACCATTGCTGGCTCAGACCCCAGTTCAGGAGCTGGGGTCCAGGCAGACCTTAAGACCTACTGGTATCACAATGTATATGGACTATCTGTTATTACAGCAATAACAGTCCAAAATACCACTGGGGTAAAAGAGGTATTTGCTCTGCCAGCCCATCTTATAGCAAGTCAATTGGATTTTATTTTTAGTGATATATCAGTTCATTCTGTAAAGATAGGAATGGTATTTTCTAAAGACACTGCCAAAGAGGTGTCCTTTGTTTTAAAAAGACATAATGTAAAAAATATTGTTCTAGATCCAATTATCTTATCCACATCTGGTAATTATCTGATAAAAAAAGACGAAATAAAAGATATAGTAGACTATCTTTTCCCAATCTCATATATTATTACACCCAATGCCATTGAGGCATTAGAATTAACAGGGATTCATATAAAGGACGAAAAGGATGTAAATCAAGTACTCAGTAGATTAAAAGAATTAGGCCCTCAAAATATTTTGTTAAAAGGGGGACATTTGCCTGGCAAATTAAATGGAATTGACTTTTTCTATAATGGATTGGAGGTTCAAAAATTTTATCCTGAAAAAATAATAAATTCGAAAAAACCAATACATGGCACAGGTTGTATACTATCTTCTGCAATTTCAGCGAATCTCGCAAAGGGAAAAGATATATATATGTCAATTAAAGATGCTAAATCCTTTATAACAAAGATAATTGACAAAAAAATATGTCTTGGAAAAGGCAGTTACTTATGGATTTAATTAATTTTTCTATTTATTTTTGCAATTTTAGGGGGAATTTATATGTGTTATAAAAATAATATAATCAAAAATTGTCTTGAGACTTACTTAAAAGATTTATGTAATGAAGAAAATCTCCAACCAGACACAATAAAAGAGGGAATTTTAAAAGGGAGCATGGTTATTTTATATAACCCAAATCACAAGGGAGTGAAACCCACTTTAATTGGAAGGCCTAGTAGGATCAAGGTAAATGCAAATATAGGTACATCGCCTTTTTTGTGTGACGTGACTCTGGAATTAGCCAAGCTTAAGGCTGCTGAAAAAGCTGGGGCACACACAGTCATGGATCTGTCCACTGGTGGTGATCTAGACAGTATAAGAAAACAGATCATAGAGAAAACTAGTCTGCCAGTTGGCACAGTCCCCATTTATTCTGTTGCTCAAAAGTATCTAAAAAAAGGAAAAGATGTTGCGCAAATTACAGAAGATGAACTCCTTGAAGAGGTTGAAAAGCAGGCAAAACAAGGGGTTGATTTTATGACCCTGCACTGTGGGGTTACAAAAAGAGGGGCTGAATTTGCAAAAAAAGAGAGGGTGCTGGGAATAGTTTCCAGGGGAGGATCTATTTTGGCCAGATGGATGGAAAAAAACAATAAAGAAAACCCTCTTTTTACCCACTATGATGAACTTCTCAATATATGTCTAAAATACAATGTAGTTATTAGTCTTGGTGATGGCCTGAGACCAGGTGCTCTTAAAGATGCTGGAGATGCTGCCCAATATGAAGAGGTCATAGTACTTGGTGAGTTAGCCAAGAGGGCATGGGAGAGAGGTGTTCAGGTGATGATTGAAGGGCCAGGTCATGTACCTCTAAATCAAGTTGTATCCCAGATACAAACAATAAAAATATTAACCCATAATGCGCCCTTATATGTGCTAGGGCCCCTTACAACAGATATAGCTGCTGGATATGATCATATTTCAGGCGCCATTGGTGGGGCCCTTGCTGCCTTTGCTGGGGCAGACTTTCTCTGTTATGTGACCCCTGCAGAACATGTCACCTTACCAAATGAAAACGACGTATATTTAGGTGTAATAGCTTCATTGATTGCTGCAAATTCGGCTGAGGTATGTCTAGGATATGAAGATGCTATTCAAAGAAACATAGAAATTTCAAAAGCAAGAAAAGAACTAAATTGGGAACGCATTACCCAATTTGCCCTTGATCCAGAACTTGTCAAAAAGCGAAAGGGGAAATTTGCAACTAAAAAAGAATGCGCTATGTGTGGTGAATTTTGTGCTGTAAAGATGATAAGTTAAAGTTTAAATTAATTTCATATATATGGGACCTATGTATGAGGTCCCTATTTTTATAGTATCCTTTTAGCATAGAGTATTCTTTGAAGTACTGAAAAAAAGACTAATATATTATAAATAACAATACCTGTTAAAATTACACTAAAGCCACTGAAAATGGTGCTAATTATTCCCCACCCAATTAAATAAATTACTCGAGCAGCCCTTTCCATAAATCCTACAGGACACTTTGCCCCAAGACCTTCAATCCTTGCCTTGGCATAGCTAAAGAGCAATGTTAGTAACAGGGCAATTGAAAACACAATAGTTGTAAGCAAATATAACTCATACTGCAAAGCCAAGACCCAAAATCCCAAAAGATAAAAGAAATCAGATACCCGATCCAAGGTTGAATCCAAAAAAGCACCAAATGTACTTTCTTTCCCTTTTTCTCTTGCCAGCTGTCCATCTAAACTATCTGGAATTGCCGAAATTATAATAAAAAGAGTTCCCAGAATGGGGGATAAATAAAAGCCTATTGGCACAAATATTGATAAAATACACCCTGTTAAAGTAATCTTCTGCGGAGATAGTTCGCTCTTTTCTTTTAACTTTAAGATAAAAAGATGTTTTAAAATTGAGTAATACCATTTTCCTAAAAAGGAGTCACGAAGTGCCATTTTTATCTATCCTCCATATTCACTAAATTACATTTTCTTTTTTCCAATGCTAAGTAAATAAATAATAGACTCTTCTTCACCGTCTATTCCGAGCAATCTATTAATCTCATCATCAAAAAACGCTCCCACACTACAAGCACCAATCCCAAGGGCCTCGCAACATAAAATCATATTTTGTGCAATGTGTCCTGCATCTAAAAATATATATCTCACTCCCCTATCCCCATATTTTGACATGTTTCTCCTAAAAAAAGCAGTAAAAAAGATCACAGCTGCCGCTTGTGTCACAAATCTTTGGCCAAGACATGCATTTACCAGATAATCCCCAAACTCACCAAAAGTCAAACATTCCAACCCATTATCCATTATATTAAAATGATAAACCCCTTTTTTTAATTCTTTTATGTTATTTGCATAAACATAGATCTCTATGGGATATAAGGCCCCTGCTGATGGGACATTTCTAAAAGGAAAATCCGTTACATTTTCTCTAATCCCATATGAATGCCATAAAATAGTTCCCAATTCCTCAAAAGTAACTGATTCTTTTTTATAATCTCTATGAGATTTTCTATTCTTTATTGTAGTGGAAAGATTATTTTTTATTTCTATTATATTAGAAAATTTTATAAATTGGACATCTTTGTATATCTTATAAAGAGCTACTGGTTTAATATTTAGTCTTCTAATCTTATGCAATTTTTGCCTATCAAACTTTGTATCTTGTATATATTTCCATCCTATAGATTTTTTTAATTCAGGCATACTAATTTTCCTCCAGTTCATTAAATTTATTAACAAATTTTTTCGCTAAATAATACCATAATATAAAAAAACATATTACAACAATGATAAGTAAAATTATATATTTTTTTTCATTGGTCAAAATTATATTATGAATACTACCTGCTATTAATATACATAGTAAAAGATCTGGCAAAACTCCCAATATTGTACCAATGATATACTTTGTAAACTTTATATCAGATAAAGCAGCAGCTACACTAACCAAGGTATATCCAATAGGTATCATCCTAAGAATAATAATTGATGTTATACCATCATTGGATATAAGTTTATTAAATCTCTTTATCTTTTCCTTTGTACGCAAGAAATCTTTTGCTCTGTTCCCAATTAGACGAACCAAATAAAAAGTTATTGCTGCACTTAAAATACAACCTAAAATAGACAATATAATACCCTTTTTAAATCCTAAAAATAGAGTTATTGCAGTAGTTAAAACATTTATCGGAAACATGGTACATCCTGCAATAACAAATGAAAGTAAAACAAAAAGATCGATATGGGGAATATTATTTAAAGTATCAAAAAACTCTTTTAATTTACGGGGATTAGTGTAGTGATTAAATGGAGGAACATGCCAGATTATTAGACAAAAAAATAGGAAAATAGCTATGATTATGAAAACTTTTTTTCCACTTTTAAAATCTGTGTTTTTATCCATTTTTACTTTCCATGAAAAAGGCTATGTAGAATCTCAATTTTATTTTTCCCATTATACATAAAAATATTTCCCCAAATTATACAATAAAAACCTCTCCACTGAAAGGCAGTGCTATCAAGGAAAAAACAAATGGTCAATGAGGATTTATCCATGGATAAGTTTAAAGGAAAGATAAATTAAATATCTAGAAAACTCAACATAATCAACTATGACATCATCAGGCACAGAAATTCGTGTAGGAGAAAAATTCAATATTGCCTTAATACCTGCTTCCACAATATGGTTTGCAGCCCTTTGTGCCCTATTGGGAGGAGTAGTTATTATCCCAATTTGAATATTTAATTCCTTGGCCTTTTCCTTTAATCTACGGGTACATATAATTTCCAGATCACCTACTTTTTCGCCAATCTTAAAAGGATCCCAGTCAAAGGCACCTACAATCCTATAGCCTTTATCCTTTATAGCTCGGTGATTTATAAGCGCACGACCCAGGTTTCCAATACCTACTATAGCACAGTTCCAGGTTTTATCTAACCCGAGAAAATGTTTAATAGACTCTTTTAAATCTGTCACATAATATCCAACTCCGCGTACTCCAAACTCCCCAAAATATGCCAAATCTTTTCTAATTTGAGAAGGATTTACCCCACATAGCTGGGCCAATTTTGAGGATGAGATTATCTCCTCTCCTTCTGCCTCCAATTCCTCTAATACTTGAAGGTAGACCGCCATTCGCCGTATGGTGACCTTTGGGATCTTATCTCTTTTCATCTTTTATCAGCCATTCTTCTCACATTGAGAAAAAATTCACAAACCAAAGAAAAAAAAAGGGGGAATTATCCCCCCTCTTTTCTTTTAAATCTTAACTCTTATTTAAGATAAGGGTTAGCAAATAAAATAATAAGATCTATAACCAAGGTATAAATAGCAAGAGATTCAATCATAGCAAGACCGATGAGCATTGTTACTGTGATCTTACCACTGGCATCAGGATTTCTTGCTGTACCTTCACAAGCGCCCCTCAAACCAAATCCCATTCCAATTCCGCAACCGAATGCCGCAATACCCATACCGATTGCAGTTCCAATTGCGATCATTGAAATTACGTTAGGAGCTACTGTAATCTTTTCTGCCGCTAATGCAGCACCTGCAGAACAAACTACAGATAGTACAGTTAAAAGAACGAACAAAACCTTACGCATACCAAATCCTCCTTACAAGATTTATTAAATTCAGGCCAACAAAGACCATTTCCCCCTTAAATTAATGGGCCTCTTCAAAGGTCATCTTAAAATAAATCATTGAAAGCATAAAGAATATAAAAGCTTGAATAGTATCAGCAAGACTATATAAGAAATAAATTGGTAAAGTAGCTATCACAGGCAGCAACATAAAGAATAACAGGAGAACAAGTTCTTCACCAAAAATATTTCCGAAAAGACGAACAGTGAGTGAAAGTGGCCTTGCAAGGTGACTTAAAATCTCCATGGGTAACATCAAAGGAATGAGCCAAGCTATTGGACCAGTAAAATGTTTAATATATTTTATTCCATGTTCCTTCACACCTAAGACATTATACCACACAAACACCGCAATTGCCAGTGCTGCATTGGTATTCAAATTTGCTGTTGGCGCATTGCAACCTGGAAAAAGACCTATAAAATTACAAAATAAGATAAAAATAAAAAGGGTCATCAGAAGTGGAAAGACTCTCGCCCCCACAGGTCCCATATTGGCATATACAAAATCTTCCAACCCACCAATTATTATTTCCCAAAAATTTTGCAATCCCTTAGGGATCATCTCCAATTTTCTTGTGCCAACCCATCCTAATACAATCAACATTAACATCACTAGCCACGTATAGAGGATATGTTGGGGCACTAAACTATGGCCATGCTCATCTACCAGTCCTAACACATCCATTAATTTTTCAAGAAGCAATACGTGTGGTGCTACTTCTAACATAACCACAAGCCTCCTTATGATTATTGGTGTATATGAATTTAACAATACACGAAATTATACCCAACACAATTGTTGACAAACCTAATAGTAATGGAAAAATTGGAAAATCCAAAAAAACTATAACAATTAGCAAGACCAGGCCTGTAAATACCAACCTAGCATAAAAATTAAAAAGAAGTAAGGTAATAGAGGCCTTTACCTCCCTACTCCTAATCAATGGAGGAAGTATCCGGGCCAAAAACAAAAAATTCAACAAAACCAACATACATCCAACAACATATGAAAGCAGATACATCCATCCTTTAAAACCAAAATATATACACCCAATTATTCCAAGAAAAACCTCTGCCTTCACCACCCATCTAACAACAGATCTCAACTCATTTATCTGAAAATCTTTATTTTTTATCATTTTCATTTTTAACATTTTCACTATTATTCTCATTATTTTTTTTATTATAAATCCCCTTTATCTCCATATACATATTTTTGTATCCAGCTGCTATCCCAAATAACAAAAATATGATAGTAAAGACGGGTTTTGTCTTCAGCCATTTATCCAAAAAATAACCAATCGCCAAACCAACAAAAGTAGCAGTCACTAAATGAATACCAACAAGACTTGCTTTTAATAAGCTAGTTACATATTCATCGTTCCAATTTTTAAAGAACATAATATATTGTTCCTTTATTCACAAAAGTGAAAGGTTTACTAACACAGGCCTATCATAAAGTCAACTTTCCTTTTTCAATTTTAAAGAGCAAAAAAGGTTTGATTTTAAAAGGAAATTAATATAAAAGAGAAGAAATAAGAGTTAATTGAAAAATATTAAAAATTTTAAGGAGGTTATACTATGATTTGGGAAAAAAGGTGGCTTTTAGGAATTGTAGTTTTTATGTGCTTAATCTTAGCCTTTTCTGGGTGTGCACTATTTAAGAAAAAAACTGTTCCCCAGCCCGCTCCTCAACCTAAGCCTGAGAAGAAAGTTGAACAGCCCATTCAAAAACCTGTAGAAACAAAGATTGAGGAACCAAAACCCACTCCAGAAGAGATCTTTAAACAAAATTATGCAAAACTTCCTACATCACACACAGTTGTGAAAGGTGAATGCCTTTGGTGGATAGCTGAATACAAAGAGATCTATAACGATCCTTTTATGTGGCCTTTAATTTACAAGGCAAACAGGGACAAAATTAAAGACCCTGACTTGATTTATCCCAATCAAGTATTTCAAATTCCAAGGGAATTCACTCTTGAGGAACTAAAAGAAAGCCGTAGGTCTGCTGGCGCACCAAGACCTTATCTTCCTCCTCAAGATGCCAATGTTCCTCTAGATATCAGAATTCAATTAGGTTGGGACTACTAAATATCTTTTAATCCTATCGCTGAGTACGTAGATAGAAAGGGGATCATGTGAATGATCCCCTTTGTTGTGTGTATTATATTAATACTTATTTTTTTGGCCAACAAAACTGAAGAATAAATTTTAAGAGGGGAAAATATGAGTATATCTTTTTTGCATTTAAAGTCGTTGGGTTCAAGACTAGAACTTGTAAATCCTGAAAAACCAAACTTACTAAGAGAGTTATATCCATACAAAAAGATCAGTAGAATAGCCTTTGATGATATCTTTGTGCTTCCCAGACCAGCAGAACCAATGGTGATTACAGATACAACTTTTAGAGATGGTCAGCAGGCAAGACCTCCTTATACTGTCAAACAAATTAGCAAAATTTTCGATTTCTTGCACGAACTTGGAGGAAGAAGTGGATTAATTAGACAAACAGAGTTCTTTTTATATTCAGAAAAAGACAAAAAAGCGATAGAGGAGTGTCTATCAAAAGGATACAGGTATCCACAAATCACTGGATGGATTAGATGCAATAAAGATGATTTAAAACTGGTTAGACAAATGGGACTTAAAGAAACAGGAATGCTGACATCAGTATCAGATTATCACATTTATCTGAAATTAGGCAAGGATAGAAAAAAGGCCATGCAAGATTATCTCGATGTCATTGAGAGGGCACTTGAGTTAGGAATTATTCCAAGGTGCCATTTTGAAGATATAACTAGAGCTGATATCTATGGTTTTTGCATCCCATTTGCCCAAAAACTAATGGAATTATCCAGGGAAAGCGGATTGCCTGTAAAGATTAGACTTTGTGACACCATGGGATATGGGGTTCCTTATCCAGGATCAGCACTACCAAGAAATGTGGGGAAAATAATAAGGGCCTTTACTGATGAGGCAGAAGTTCCTGGAAAATGGCTTGAGTGGCATGGACACAATGACTTTCATAAGGCATTGATTAATGCAGCAACTGCATGGCTCTATGGTTGCTCTGCTGTAAATGGAACCCTACTTGGGTTTGGAGAAAGGACAGGAAATACCCCTGTGGAGGCCCTTGTTATAGAATATATCTCCATTACAGGTGACGATGACGCTGCTAACACCCTGGTTATAAACGAAATCGCAGAATACTTTGAAAAAGAATTAAAATATCAAATCCCACCCAATTACCCATTTGTGGGAAGAGACTTTAATGCCACAAGTGCTGGAATACACGTGGACGGCCTTGCTAAAAACGAGGAGATTTACAATATCTTTGATACTAAACACATCCTTGGAAGGGATGTAGGAATTATTATCACTGACAAATCTGGTAGAGCAGGAATTGCATATTGGATCAATCACGCCTTAAAACTAGAAGGGGATAAAAAGATCAGTAAAAATCATCCAGCAGTAGGCAAAATTTATAATAAAATATTAGAAATGTATGAAAAGGGAAGAACAACATCTATATCCCATGAAGAGATGTTGTCTTTAACAAAAAGATACTTCCCAGAATACTTTAAGTCTGAATTTGATTATCTCAAACAAACAGCCCATAGGGTTGCTGCCAAGATTATCAAAAAAGTCGCAAATGAAATACATACCCGTGATAAAAAATTAATTCATGAGAAGCTATCCACACTACTTACCAATTATCCATTTATACAATTTGCCTATGTAACAGATGATAAAGGAAGACTCCTCACATGGATAATTACTCATCCTGAAGATAGATCCAGATTCACACAGCTTTCAGAGGGTCTTGACCAATCTGACAGAGAATGGTTCCAGATTCCTATTGCCACAGGCAAGATGCATATAACGGACTTTTACCGTTCAATATATACGGGTAAGTTATGTTTAACTGTATCCCATCCAATATTTAATGAAAATGAAGACATAATAGGAGTGTTAGGTGTTGATATTAGATTTGAAGAACTTGTTAAAATGCAAAAAGAAATAGAGGAAGAAGAAAATGGAATAAATGAGGAAGAGGAATAATAGAGCATTTTTTATGCAAGGACTAATACGATATATAATATAAGTCATATAAATCATTTTTAAAAAGGTTCAGACTCCCTAAGGGGGGTCTGAATCTACCTTTTACTATATTGTTTTCAACAAGGATGAATTCACTATCTTGAATCATGCAGTTGCAAAAACATATTTTAATGAAAAGCTAACTCAAGGAAAATATTTTTTCTTAAACTGTCCTAGAAAATTTGGGAAACCTCTGTTTTTGGACACCATAAAAGAGGCCTTTTCTGGGAATAAAAAGTTGTTTGAAGGGCTTTATATTTTTGACAAATGGAATTAGAAGAGGAAATACACTATTTACATAAATTCCTTATAACAATTTCACAGAGATAAAACTTTATGAATATAAGGGAGATTATGTCAGTGTGTTTTATACATATTTGAAGTCCCTTGGCATAGAGATAGTAAGTG
>Ga0256842_1002377_pt1 | contig 13584 bp, 9 predicted proteins | sample 4559240metaG_FD_185973 | JGI IMG/M metagenome (GOLD analysis project Ga0256842, IMG submission 185973) | Hydrothermal vent microbial communities from Guaymas Basin, Mexico - 4559-240 | ecosystem: Environmental > Aquatic > Marine > Hydrothermal vents | place: Mexico: Guaymas Basin | collected...
TTTAACACCTTCTACAATAAGACTCTCTCTTTGTAATTTATAACTAATTAAATCTTTAATAGTAACTATTTTAAGACCAAATCGTTCTGCAATCTTAACCAATTGAGGTAAACGAGCCATCGTTCCGTCTTCATTCATTATTTCAACTAAAACGCCACCTGGTTCTAGACCTGCTAGTTTAGTTAAATCTACTCCCGCCTCGGTATGTCCCGCTCTACGTAACACCCCACGCTCTTTTGCTTTTAAAGGGAATATATGTCCTGGCCGACCTAAATCTTCGGGTTTAGTATCTTTATTAACAATTGCTTTAATTGTCATTGCTCTGTCGTAGGCAGAAATTCCTGTTGTACAGCCATGTCCTATTAAATCCACAGAAATAGTAAACGGAGTTTCGTGAGTTGCTGTGTTTTTACCTACCATCAATTCCAAATCTAACCTTTTACAAGTCTCTTCGGGAATTGAAGTACAAATTAATCCACGACCATGTGTGGCCATAAAATTTACAATCTCTGGAGTAATTTTTTCAGCAGCACAAATAAAATCACCTTCGTTTTCTCGATCTTCATCGTCGACCACAATAATAATCTTACCAGCTTTGAGATCTGCGATTGCCTCATCTATTGTATTTAATTGGAATTCTGACATTTGATTGTGCTTTTTCGTATATTAATACATCTATAATCATTTACCTTTTATTCAAAAAAAAGGCTTTTATCTTTGCTACAAAGCTAGAGTTTTTTCTTCTCAATTAATAAAAGTTAGACTAATAATTATTGATATATTTATAATTTTTCGTTGATTAATTTTTCGTACCTATTCATCAGTTTTGCAACTATTGTATGATTATCAAATTCTTTTTGAATAAAATTTAGAGCTGCAACAGACATCGCCTTATATTTTCGTGGATTCTGCACTAAATAAAGAATCTTTTCTGCAAATATTTTAGGACTATCAGCAATCATCATTTCTAATCCATCTTTTATCGAAATACCTTCTACACCAATACTTGTTGATACAATAACTTTCGAAAGTGCTAATCCTTCCAAAATCTTTATCCGCATGCCGCTACCAGAAAGCAAAGGCACAATCATAATAGATTTTGAATTCATATATGCATTTGCATCAGAAACTTCACCATCGTATATCACATTATTAAAAGATTGCAAATATTTAATTGTTGATTCCGAGGCATTTCTGCCAGCAATATAAAATTTCAGATGAGTTTGTTTTTTCAAAACCATTGGCCAAACTTCTGTCAAAAACCACCTTAATCCCTCTATGTTAGGCTCCCAATCTAAAGAACCCAAATGGAATAAACTAGGATATTCGCATAAATCTGATTTAAGTTTGTATCTCGATGTATCAATTCCTGTTACTAAAGTGTAAATATCTTTTTGATAACCTAAACTTCTGAATTGTTCTCCATCTCTGGCCGTGATGGGTAAAAGCAAATCGTAATCATTTAAAAATGATAGTTCGAATTTCTTTAATTTCTTATTTAAATTTCTTAAATAAATCTTCTTGAGTTGGTGGTTTGTATTTTCTTTGACCCGCTCCCAAATTTCGTGTTCTACGTTATGGGCCCGCATTACTATCTTTGCATCGGAATACTGACGTATCAAATCTATATAAGGCGCCAAATAAAGTCCTTCGAGTTGAACAATATCATATTTATCTTCTTTAAATAGCTCTATCAACCTTAAAGAAAAATCTTCGGAAATAAATCGTGTCGCGGTGTAAGGTTTATCTGAAAATAAATAATTTTGAAGTAATCCTAAAGGTGATATTTTAGCAGGGACATCAACAGTTACGAACCTAATTTTGCTTGTAAATTCGTTGGGAATATCTTCAACTTTATAATGATGTTTTAAAGTATTCATTGATAAAAGTGTCAATTCATGCCCCAAATCTACAATACCTAAAGCCAAGCTCAGAATAGCTATGGCTCCTCCATCGGATGGTGGATAAGGAATTTTATTGCTTATTTGTAAAATCTTCATTTATTTTTTCTTTTTAAAAACACTTAATATCTTTTTAAAAAAAGCAAAATAGCCACTAATATCGAGGATTACAGAATCACGTGACGCTTTATATGTTAAAAACAGTCCTATCGGAAACAAAATAAAAGAAGACACCCACATTCCATCAAAAGGCGTTATATCTCCTTCTCTAGCAATTTTTTCTCCTGTAATCGAAATAACATAATATAACAAAAAGAATATCATGGAAACCACAACTGGCATCCCCAACCCTCCTTTTTTAATAATGGCTCCAAGTGGGGCTCCTATGAAAAAAAGGATAAAACAAGCAAACGATAGAGTATATTTACGATGCCATTCTATTTTATATCTACTCAACCATTCTCCACGAGTTTCTAAATCATTATCTGTATTTTCTACATAATTCTTCACCGAGCGAGCAAAATTTATGGCTAAATCAATGGCATTAATTTGACTTTCTTTTCTTAAATCTTTAAAAAGGCTATCTGTATTTAAGGGTATAATTTTATTTTCTGAGTACATCAGACTATCAGCTTTCACTTCTCTTCTAAAATAATTATTAAACAAAAGTGAACTTGGGATTTCCTTAGACTTCTTTGCTAAACGCTGCCCCAAAGAATCTATTGTAAACTGAAGCTGAGATAAGTTCATCATCTGATAATGATCTTTCCACAAACTCTCATCTTTCCGTTTCAAACCAAAGCCATCTAGCGAAAATAATATGGTTTCTTTTTGGTAAAAATGTCTCTCAAAAGGCAATCTTTTATTTTGTAAACTGCTCGCCTTCTCGTCTATATCTTCATAACGAGAACCACTATATAAATCAAGAACCATAAACTGCTTGTTCTCAGAAATATACATTTTTCCAGAATCGGCTACCGTAACAATAGTATTCCCTTTATGATTAGAATGATCGTAAATCATCATTCCATAAAGCATTTTGGTATGGTTATCTTTTCGGGCAATTTTAATACTAAAATCTTTTAAGTTACTGGTAAATGCACCTGGTTTCATACTTAATTCCGGCCGAGTATCTTGAATATCTTTTATCAAGGATCGCATCTTTAGAGATGAATAAGGCATCACATTATTAGAAAAGAAAAACGCGCCAACACTAACGGCAACAATAAAAATAATAAGTGGCGACATAATTTTAAGCAAGGGGACACCTGCGGTCTTAAAAGCTAACAATTCGTTATTCTCCCCCATATTGCCAAACAACATAATTGAAGAAAGCAAAATAGCCATAGGCAACGACATCGGAATTAGATTGAGCGTAGAATAAAATAATAATTCTACTATTGTAGAAAGCTCCAGCCCCTTACCTACCAAATCGTCGATATATTTCCACAAAAACTGAAGTAGGAAAATAAAAAGAGCAATAAAAAACGTCAGGAGAAATGGACCTAAATAACTCTTTAACAATAAACTGTATAATTTCTTCACTTATAAAATTTTATGGTCTGCAAATTTAACCAAATTTAAATTATCTTACCCATTATTCTAAACGAAATATTCGGTTCCCAATTCTATCTTACTCTACTATTATTTCGTCTGCAAAGATATATGCTTTGTTTCCTGCTCCTAAATGTTCTTTTGGACAAATATTATGATTCTTTGCATAAATTTTAAAATATCTTATTTTTTTAGGATAAAACGATATTGCAAAGTTCCTGATTATCACATCGTAATCTTGTTTAGAAACCGTATTTTTTATTTTCCCCAAAGAAAAAAAATATTTACCATCAGTCGACCCCCAATACTCAACATATTCAGGCATCCAAATCCATGAACGAGCATCTTGAATGAAATTCATCGAAATTTTAGTCAAATACTCTTCTTTCCCTAATTCTAATACAGCCTCAAAATCTTCGTAATAGTATCCTTGCCAAGAGCCATTCCTAAAATTATTTTTTCCCAACAAACCATCTATTAAAGCGTCATTACCACCAGCAGAATATTGTGGGCTCCATTTATTCTTTATAGAAATCTGACGCCCTTTTGGTATTTTATAAAACTCAGAGGAGACTGTTTTACTTGAGATATCATTCTTTTCTGCTCTAAATAACAGCTTGGTAATTTCTCTAATAACAAAAGGTTTTTGATATTCAATTTCTTCGCCCCCATTAAGAGAATAGAATATTTTAGCTCCTTCGACGGCTTCCATATTAATAATGGTCGAATCCCTAAAAACTCGTTTTGCCGAACGAATTGCAGGAACAGGTATAATAATATCATCTGTAATTTTAGAATTGGGTAAATCAGCATCTGTAAATACAATAGCTTTCTTTTGATCCATCACAAAAGTTAAAGTACCTCCTTTTACAATATCAGAATGCTTAAGGTACGCTTTATTATATTCTTTTCCGTTCAAAAGAATTTTATTTACCAAAGCGTTTTCAGATTTATCGCCCTGTTTTTCAATAGTAAAAGTTTTCCCATTTTCAAGATTCAATTCTACTTTATCAAAAAAAGGTTTGCCAAAAACATATTCGCCACTAGCGGGGTTTACAGGATAAAAGCCTAGGGTTGAAAACACATACCAAGCCGACATTTGTCCACAATCCTCATTGCCACAAAGGCCATCAGGCTTATCTGAATACAATTCGTTAACAATTCTACTTACATAATTTTGTGTTTTTTGAGATTTATTTACATAATCGTATAAATAAGCCATATGATGACTTGGTTCGTTGCCATGTGCATATTGACCAATAAGACCTGAAATATCGGATTGTTCGCGCCCCGTAGTTTGACTCGATGTCGTAAATAAATTATCTAATTGATTTTCGAAACGTTCTTTACTTCCCAATAAATCAATAAAGGAATAAATATCTTGGGGCACATAAAAACTATATTGCCAGGAGTTGGCTTCTGTATAATTAAAATCGACTTCCGATGGTTCGAAAGGCTCTTTCCAAATCTGGTTTAATTTTGGACGCATATATCCAATACTCGGATCCAGAAGGTTTTTATAGGATTGTGCTCGTTTAATAAATTGCCGATAAATACTGTCCCTTCCTACCTTTTGTGCAACTTGGGCAATACACCAATCATCATAGGCATATTCTAATGTTTTGGAAACCGATTCGGCATCGTCACCAACAGAAATAAAACCATTCTTTTTATAAGCTTCTAAGCCCAACTTTTTTTGATTTGCAGAAGTGAGCATCATTGTCAGAAGTGTATCGCCAGGAATATCTGTAAGTCCTTTTAGATATGCATCTGCAATTACGGGAATAGAGTGATAACCAATCATACAACCAGTATAATTCCCTGCTAATTCCCAAATAGGAAGTAACCCTCCGTCATCGAATTGATTTTTAAAAGTTGAAATAAAATCGGAGGTTCGTTTAGTTTCTATAAGCGTATATAAAGGGTGTGTAGCTCTATAAGTATCCCAAAGAGAGAAAATAGTATATTGATCATTCTTACTCCGATGAATTTTCATATCCATACCCCGATAGCGGCCATCTATATCTGAAAATAAATTAGGTACAATTAAATTATGATATAAGGCGGTATAAAATATAGTTTTACGACTCTCATTATTGTCGGAAATTTCAATCCTATTCAATTCTTTTCGCCATGCATCTAGATTCTTATTTTTAAAAGCATCAAAATTCCAATTTAAATTCTCCAATTCTAAGTTCTTCTTTGCTCCGTTCATATCAACAGCAGAAATTCCCACTTTCACCAATATTTCTTTATCCTTTAATTGGTCAAATTGCACAGAAGCAACAATACTTTCTGATTTTATTTTTTTTGAATGAATGATACTATCATTTGATACCATCTCAAGCAAATTAATTTTCTGCGAGAATTGTATATAAAAATAAATATGTTGCTCTTGAGCCCATGCTTTCGAAATTCTATAGCCCTTCAACGTAGAATCGTCAACTTGCTCTAAATAAGAATCTAAAACAATATCACGATGTCTTAGATCGAGAATTACTTTATTATTCTCGGATTGTGCAAAACTATATCTGTGCATTCCTGTGCGAGAACTTGTCGTTAACTCAGCTAGAATACCAAACTTATCAAGCTTAACACTATAATATCCTGCTTGGCTTAATTCATTTTTGTGAGAAAAAAGAGAAGCATATTCTGTATTTTTATAAATCGCTTTTCCTGTAATAGGCATCAGCAAAACATCTCCGTAATCCGATACGCCAGTTCCTGACAAATGCGTGTGCGAGAATCCATAAATAATAGAATCGGTATAATGATATCCTGAGCAGCCATCCCAACCATCGAGCCTTGTATCTGGGCTCAACTGCACCATTCCAAAAGGCGATGTTGCTCCAGGATAGGTATGTCCATGCCCACCTGTCCCTATAAGTGGATTTACATATTTAAGAACATCATTTTGTGAATCTTGAGATGTTTCACACGAAAGAAAGAGTAACAAAAAGCTAATCATTAATAATAAAATTCTCATAATATAATTTATTAATTATTTCTTTTCATCATCATTGCAGCGGCACCAAGTAAACCAGCATTTTGATCTAACAATTCTGAAGGGAAAAGCTCTACTGTATTTTTAAATATTTTAAGCATATTTTCTTCCATTGCATTTTTTGTTGCAGGTATTAGAAGTGAATGCGCATTGGCCAAACCACCAGCAATAAAAATGGCTTCTGGACTATAAAGAGCTACATAATCCGCCAACTGTTTTCCCAAAATATTTCCTGTATATTGTATTGCTTTTAATGCACACTCGTCTCCGTTTTGTGCTGCAATATATATATCTTTCGATTCTATTTTTTCTATAGCTCTGAGTGATGATTCTTGTTTGGAGCTTTCTAAAAATTGATGTATCGTTTTGATAATTCCTGTTGCTGAGGCATAAGTTTCCAAACAACCTTTTCTTCCGCAGCCACACAATCTACCATTATTTTCGACAATGGTATGTCCCAATTCACCCGCAAAACCTGTTGAACCATATAACATTTGTTTATTAACAACTATACCCGAACCTAACCCAGTACCAAGAGTTACCACTAAAAAGTTAGACATTTTTTTTGCTCCACCATAGAGCATTTCGGCATAAGCCGCTGCATTAGCATCATTAGTTAATTTTGTTGTTAATTGTATTCTATCTTCGAACATTTGAGATAAAGGAATAATTCCCTCCCATCCTAAATTAGGAGCAAACTCAATAGTTCCTTTGTAATAATTTCCGTTAGGAGCTCCAATACCTAAGCCAATAATTTCGTCGGAAATAAAATTCTTATTTCCTTCTAAAATTGCCTTCCCTACAACACTTACCAATTGCTCAGCTTTAGAAAACTGCACTGTTTTATAATTAATTTTCTTCAAGATATTGCCAAACAAATCGACCCATGCTAATTCGGTATTTGTACCTCCAATATCTAACCCTATCAATATTTTCATAAATTTATTTTTTTTATCACCTTATGACCGTATGTGCCATAAAAAATAATATATATTAAGCCAATTAAGGGAATTGTAAATGATAATTGAATATTATAGGACTCGATAATATGACTCTGAATCCACGGCAAAGCTGCCCCTCCTACAATAGCCATCACCAATAAGGATGAACCTTGACTAGTATATTTCCCTAAATCTTTTATCGCCAAAGTAAAAATATTTGACCAACCGATAGAAAAGAACAATCCTGCTCCTAATATCGACCACATAGCAATAGCTCCTTGAGAAAACATAGCTATTAATATTAATAAAACATTGATGATTGAAAAGACAACTAACGAACGAGCGGCTTTTCCTGCACTTATAACAAAAGCCAAAATGCTAATAACAATGTAAACTAAATAGATATATACTTTGGAAAATTCTAGCATTTGAAATGAAAATTCTCCACTAGTAAACTTTACTGACGTTGCTAAATAAATAAATACAAAAACACTAAACGCAATAGCAATCATCGATAAATATCGTTTTGTAGGTTTTATATCTCGATTCAAAGATTGACTTGCCATAAGTCGACCTATCATTAATCCTCCCCAAAAATAAGACAAAAAATAACTGGCTTCGCTCTCGCTTAAACCCGCAATATTTTCACTTTTAAGAAACTCAACAATCCATGTCCCAATAGAAACCTCAGAGCCTACATAAAAAAATATTGCAAAAATGCCTAATAGTAAATGTCGATTTTTCAGAACAGCAAAGCCTGTTTCTATTTTTTCATCATTAATAAAAGACGGCATTTTAACCAACTTTACCATAATTGCCATTGCAATAAAAACAAAGCCATAAAGCATATAAGTTTGGCTTACAGATTCAATGGTTTGCTCACCATCTGAAAAAAGATGATAGATAAGAATGGTGCCCACTATTGGACCAATAGTTGTACCTAAAGAATTGAAACCTTGTGCCAAATTCAGTCGACTAGAAGCTGTTTCAGACTTACCAATAATTGCGGCATATGGGTTAGAACAAATTTGTAAAAGAGTAACGCCTGTTGCTAATATAAATAATGCAGCCAAAAACGCTCCGTAAGAATTAATTTCAGCAGCTGGATAAAAGCTCAAGCAACCTATACCTGTAATTACCAAACTAATAATCATACCGTTATTATATCCAATTCTGTTGATTGGGTCTTTCCCAGAAATGGAACTAACAAGAAAATAAATTAATGACACAATAAAAAAGGCTCCAAAAAAAGCCATCTGAACTAAAGAACGCTGCGTGGCTGAAAGATTGAAAATACTTTGAAAAGTATTGACCAAAATGTCGTTCATTACAGTAATAAACCCCCAAATAAAAAATAAGGAGATTAAGCTCAACATAGCTGCTAAGTTATTTTGTGCTTTCATAGATATTGTTTGCACAAATTTAATTAATACTATGAATTATGTACAACAAATGTCAAAATAAGATAAAAAAAACATTCAACTAAAAAGTTAAATGCTAGATAATCTTTAATCGTGGGCTATACTGGATTCGAACCAGTGACTTCTACCCTGTCAAGGTAACACTCTAAACCAACTGAGTTAATAGCCCTATTTAATCATTATTCCGAATGGGATTAAATAAAAAAAGCCTCCAAAAAGGAAGCTTTAGTGGGCGATATAGGATTCGAACCTATGACCCCTTGGGTGTAAACCAAGTGCTCTAAACCAACTGAGCTAATCGCCCGAAATTTATGAACGGCTACCCTTTCGAAAGGCGATGCAAATATATATTCATTTTTCATTCTGACAAAAAAAAACAGCTATTTTTTTAATATTTATTTCTAAACATCTTTAAACTACTTCAGCAACCACAAAAGTACTTCCTCCAATAAATATCAAATCGTTCTGATTTGCAGTCACTTTCGCTGCTAATAAAGCTTCTGCAACCGATTTATATGTTTTGCCTTTTAAATAATATTTCTTTGCAATTGTATTTAATTCCTCCTCATCCAGTGCCCTTGGAATACTTGCTTTAGTAAAATAATAATTAGCATTTCTAGGAAGCAGGCTCATAATTTCATCAATAGACTTATCGTTAACCATTCCCCAAACAATATGAAGATTCTCAAAAGCTGTTTGTTTAATTTGATCTATAACTAAAGCCACCCCTGCCTCATTATGTCCCGTATCACAAATAATCCTAGGATTATTACCCAGTGTCTGCCAGCGTCCCAACAGACCTGTGTTTTTTACCACATGTTTTAAACCTGAATAAACATCTTGGCGATTAATATTAAAACTATTCTTCAGATTTTCTACAGCTGCAATAACTGTAAGAATGTTTTTTTGTTGATAATACCCTAGGAGATCCAACTCTATTTTCTCATAAATCTTTGTTTCTCGTTTACAAATATCGAACAATTGTGATTCTCGAATACTATTTAATGCGTACGGAATATTGTAAACCTGATCGGCAAAGATACAAGAAGTGTCTTTTTCTTTAGATTTTGAAATAAATACAGAATTGTACTCTAAATTCGATTCCCCAATTATTAGGGGAACACCTTTTTTAATTATTCCTGCTTTTTCAACAGCAATTTCGCCAATGGTATCGCCCAAAAACTGAGTATGATCCAAACTAATATTTGTAATAATAGACAATTCGGGTTCTATAAGATTGGTTGAATCTAAACGTCCTCCCATCCCTGTTTCTATAATAGCAATATCTATAGTTTGTTCTTTAAAATACTGAAAAGCCATAAAAACAGTCATCTCGAAAAACGAGGGCTCCTGTTTTTTAATAAAATCAGAATTCTTTTCTATAAAATCAATTACAAATTTCCTTGAAATTAGTTCACCATTAATTTTAATTCGTTCTCTAAAATCTTTTAAATGAGGCGATGTATATAAGCCAACTTTATAGCCTGCCTCTTGCAAAACAGAAGCTAACATATGCGAACTAGAACCTTTTCCGTTTGTTCCAGCTATATGCACACTTTTAAACGATTTGTGTGGATGATTAAGAAACTTATCGAAAGCAATACTATTGTCAAGATTTGCTTTATAAGCCGCCTTGCCCTGCCTCTGGAACATAGGCAAACTATTAAATAAAAAATCTAGTGTTTCTTGATAATTCATAACAACAAATAATTTATTTGCAAAACTAATGAAAATATAATCGTAGATAAACTATTCTTCTGTACATTAACAATTTTTATGAAGAGGCAATATGGCAATCCTATTTGAAATAATTACATTTGCATAATAATAATTAAAATCTAAAAATGAAAATAGCACTAATTGGTTATGGGAAAATGGGGAAAGAAATTGAAAAAATGGCTCTAGAAAGAGGACATTCAATTTCTTCAATAATTGACCAAAATAACACTAACGATTTTTCCTCTTCAGATTTTTTAAACTCAGATGTTGCCATTGAATTTTCCAAACCAGAATCCGCCGTTTCCAATTACAAGTATTGTTTCAAAAATAATATCCCAGTTGTTTCTGGCACAACTGGATGGCTCAAACAATTCGATAAAGTAAAAAACATTTGTAACGAAAAAAATCAAACTTTTTTTTATGCTTCAAATTTTTCATTGGGAGTTAATATTTTTTTTGAGATTAATAAAAAACTAGCCCATTTAATGAAACCTATTGAAGGCTACAAGGTGAGTATTAACGAGATTCATCACACACAAAAGCTCGATACTCCTAGCGGAACAGCTATTAGTCTAGCCGAACAAATAATAGAAAATTTAAGTCATCAAACTTCATGGGCATTGAATTCATCCAATAATTCGGAAATTAACATCACTGCTCAACGAATAGCTAATACACCCGGAACCCATACTATTAAATACGAATCTGAAATTGATGAGATAACCCTCGAACACAAAGCAAGAAGCAGAAAAGGATTTGCACTAGGGGCTGTCCTTGCAGCGGAATTTATCGAAAATAAAAAAGGGATTTTCAATATGCAAGATTTATTAAATTTATAAATCATTAAAAATAAAATATTTACCAAAATAAGTTACTTTTGGAAATCAAATAATTCAAATAAACTATCATAATAATGAGCATTAAACAAGATAAACCATCCATATTAAAGAATCCATATATTAAATTTGGACTTTGGTCAGCCTTTCTAATTTTTGTAAGTTTTAGACTCTCTAACTATTGGTGGCTTGCTGTAATTCCTATAATTTTCGATTTATTTGTCTGGAAAAAAGTCCTCAAAAACAGAATCTTCAAAACCATATTTTGGATGCTTGTATATGCACTTTGGGTAGTTTGGATGGACACCTATTGGCTACTAATAGGGCTACCTGTAGTTTTCGATTTATACTATACAAAGAAAGTAAATTGGACTTTTTGGAAACCCAGAGACCCTGCAAAAAAGACTTTTGTTACAGAATGGGTAGATGCCATTATTTTTGCTGTAGTTGCAGCCACAATCATCAGAATGTTTTTGATCGAGGCTTTCACTATTCCTACTTCATCGATGGAAAAAACAATGCTAGTTGGTGATTATCTTTTTGTTAGCAAATATCATTATGGCCCTAAATTACCCAATACCCCTTTATCATTTCCTTTTGTCCACCATACTTTGCCACTTACCAAACATACTCCATCTTATTTAGAGTGGATAAAACGACCTTACGAAAGATTAGCAGGCATAGAAGATGTGTCGAGAAACGATATTGTCGTATTTAATTTTCCTGAAGGCGATACTGTTTGTACCAATTTAGAAGCCGCAAGCTACTATGCTCTTGTTCGAGAATACGGTCGCAAAGCCATTCTTGAAGACAAAATAGCTGGTGACATTATTGTTAGACCTGTCGATAAAAAGGAGAACTATATTAAACGCTGTGTAGCTATACCTGGAGATTCTATACGAATAATAAACAGCCAAATGTATATTAACGGAAAGAAACAAAATACATTCCACGCTATGCAATATAATTATTTTATTGCTACAAGTGGAGAAACTATTAATAAACGATTTCTAGAGAAATATGGCATTTCGAATGAAGATGCAGGGAATTCTCAACGCTTTATTCAAATTCAAGATGATTTAAACTTTATTAAATCAAACCCTGAACTTAGCCAGTTTAGTAGATCCAACATATACATATTACCTCTAACACCAGAAAAAGCTGAGAGCATTAAGCACAACCCTTTTATAAAAGCTGTAGTAAGATATGTAAAACCTGATGATCAATACAACAATGGTGTTTTTCCACACGCTCCAAAATATTATAAATGGAACGAAGACAATTTTGGACCTTTATATATTCCCAAACATGGTGATATTATTAGTTTGACAGAAGCAAACATTCATATCTACGAAAGATTAATTAGAATCTATGAACATAACGAATTAAAAATAATAAATGGTCAAATATTTATTAATGGAAAACAAACCAGTAAATATCAAATAAAAATGGATTACTATTGGTTAATGGGAGACAACCGCCATAACTCTGCCGATAGCCGTTTTTGGGGATTTGTACCTGAAGACCACGTTGTAGGAAAGGCTCTTATGGTTTGGTTTTCTAGCGATAAGGACAAAACTTTCCCTGCTAATATTCGTTGGGATAGAATTTTAACCATGATTCATTAAAAAATATTCATAGCTTAATATTCAGATAATCAAGCCTTAATAAATATTCTTAAATTATTTCAACATTTATTTTGTTTGTATGAATAAAAAGCTTTAGTTTTGCAATCACAAAATTGCGGGGTGGAGCAGTGGCAGCTCGTTGGGCTCATAACCCAAAGGTCGTTGGTTCGAATCCAGCCCCCGCTACTAAGCAAGACTTTTCAGGTGTTTTTTCTGGAAAGTCTTTTTTTGACCTCTTGTTTCCCTTGCTATATCTTCGATATAGAAGAAAATAGAATTTATTTTTTTGGTTAGATATTGCCTTTTTTTCGTGTTTAGGACAACACCTAATCAAATGCATGCTCAAAAAGATATTAGAATACGAACTTATAAATATATAAAAAACCACAGGAAGAAATTTCTTCCTGTGGTTTCAATTAATTTAATTATTTTTGCTAAAACCTGTAACGGTTATTTTAGGACGAAACAAATTATTTCTCTATTAATTATCTGAGATAATAATTTGCTTCTGTAATGTTACATTATTTGTATTAATTATTACATAGTAAACACCTGTTGAATACTTTTCTAAATCAATCCC
>Ga0256842_1002378_pt1 | contig 13579 bp, 10 predicted proteins | sample 4559240metaG_FD_185973 | JGI IMG/M metagenome (GOLD analysis project Ga0256842, IMG submission 185973) | Hydrothermal vent microbial communities from Guaymas Basin, Mexico - 4559-240 | ecosystem: Environmental > Aquatic > Marine > Hydrothermal vents | place: Mexico: Guaymas Basin | collected...
AATTTTTTATATTCTTCAATTTTTCTTTCAACTTCTTCATCTGATACTAAATCGGTTTTAGTCAGTACAACGATATGGGGAATGTTTTTTGAGTTAAGCTCCAAAAACCATTTATATCCGTCTAAACCGTCTCTAACGTCAGCCAGAAACAAAACAATATCGCTGTCGCTTAATGCTTTAAGGGCTTCTTTTAGCATAAATTTGTTTAAAAGTTTTTCTTTTTCATGAAGTCCCGGGGTATCCAAAAGAATTATCTGATCATCCCCATGCATTACAATTGCATTTACTCTTTTCCTGCTTGCGTTGGCTTTAGGGGATACTAAAGCTATTTTTTCCCCTAACAACCAGTTTAACAATGTAGATTTTCCGGCATTAGGTTTCCCTAAAACACCAACAAATCCGCTTTTATGCATATCAACCTTTCTTATAAAATATATTTGGTGATTTCTTCACTTTCTACTATATCGTCAAGTTTGCTTTTAACATAAGCTTCATCTACAACAAAATCTTTCCCTGCATATTCATCGGCTTCAAAATTTATATCTTCCAATACTTTTTCAATAACCGTATGCAATCTCCTCGCACCTATATCTTCAGTTTTTTCATTCGCCAGATAAGCGTATCTCGCTATCTCCCTAAGCGCTGATTCTTCAAAAACCAAATTCACTTTTTCCACTTCCAAAAGTTTCTGATACTGTTTAATCAAAGAGTGTTTAGGTCTTGTTAAAATCTGATACAACGCCTCCTCGTCAAGACTTTGAAGTTCTACCCTTAACGGAAACCTACCCTGAAGTTCCGGTATTAAATCGCTAGGTTTACTTACGTGAAACGCACCTGCGGCAATGAACAGAATATGATCGGTATTTACATATCCGTATTTGGTATTAACGGTAGAGCCTTCCACGATAGGTAATAAATCCCTTTGAACCCCTTCTTTGCTCGGATCCTGTCTTTGATTTCCGGTTGCCGCGATTTTATCTATCTCATCAATAAAAATAATCCCGTTCTCGGCTCTTTTAAGAGCTTCTTTTTTCAAATCTTCTTTGCTTATTACTTTTTCAGCGGCATCTCGCTTTAAAAGCTCTTTTGCCTCTTTAACGGTTACTTCTTTTTTTTCTTTATTTTTATTAAATATACCTATAATCTTTACGATGCTCTCCTGTGCTTTAATCATTTCGGGCGGAAGAGTATCATCACTTTCAGGCGTTTCTTCCAGTTCTATAGTTATTTTTAAATGATCAACTTCACCTTTTCTTACACGCTCTTTCATCTTTTCAAACGAATGCTGATATTCCATCTGTTTTTGTTCAGGCGCGTTTTTCGGAAGTGGCGGCAAAAGTTTTTTTGTAATTTCCTCAATTACGTTTTCTTCAATCTGTTCTTTGGAGTTTTCTTCCATTTCGGCTCTAACCAGATTCATTGAATTATTTACAAGGTCCCTAATCATAGATTCTACATCACGTCCCACAAATCCGACTTCGGTGTATTTGCTCGCTTCCACTTTTACAAACGGAAGTTTCATCATTTTCGCCATTCTTCTTGCAATTTCGGTTTTCCCAACTCCTGTCGGCCCTATCATAAGAATGTTTTTGGGCATAATGTCATCCTGCCATTCTTTAGGAAGCTGCATTCTTCTATGTCTGTTTCTAAGTGCAATGGCTATTGTTTTTTTTGCATCTTTCTGTCCTACTATATATTCATCTAAATATGCAACTATCTGCTTAGGAGTCATATTCATTCTATTCCTTTTCAAGTTTTAAAATTTTAATGTTGTGATTGGTATATATACATAAATCCGCGGCAATATGAAGAGATTCTTTAACAAGCTCTTCAGGAGACAAATTTGAATGTTTTACCAAAGCCCTAGCCGCAGAAATAGCATAATTCCCGCCGCTTCCGATTGCGGCAAGCTCCCCGTCTTCCGGTTCCACAACGTCTCCGTTTCCGCTTAAAATAAATATGTGTTTTTGATTTAAAACTATCATCATAGCTTCCAGACGTCTGAGGTATTTATCCTGTCTCCATGCTTTTCCGAAATCAATTACAGATTTAACCAAATCTCCTTTCCTGTTTTCTAGGTTTTTTTCAAACATGTCAAAAAGTATAAACGCATCCGCCGTACTTCCGGCAAATCCCGCCAATACTTTTCCGTTATAAAGGGTTCTGATTTTAGTTGCATTACCTTTTAATACGGTATGACCGAACGTAACCTGCCCGTCACCTCCTATAACGGCAACACCGTCTTTTTTATATCCCAGTATCGTTGTGGCTTCCATATTAATTTTCATTATTCGCCTTCAACCACTAATTTTAATTTTGCATGAATACCATGCCCCAATTTAACATCGACGGTATATTCACCTACAGTTTTAATCTGTTTCATATCAATATGTTTTTTATCTATTTCTATACCGTGTTCTTTTAAATGTTCGGCCACTTCTTTATTTGTAATTGCACCGTAGAGTTGGCCGTTTGCACCCAGTTTGTGTTTAATATGTAACGTCACACTTTCTATTTTTTCTTTTAATTTATTAAGCTCTTCCAATTCTTTTTTTAATTCTTCCGCTTTTCTTTTTTGTTCTTCCTGCCATTCTTTAACAACTTCGTCCGTCGCAAGTTTTGCATAACCTTTAGGAATTAAAAAATTTCTTGCGTATCCGTCTTTCGCATTTTTAATTTCTCCCGCTTTTCCTAAACCTTTTACATCTTTTATTAATAAAATTTTCATAAAAACCCTTTTTTTTATTTGCATTTTACTAAATTTTAGTTAAAATAGCAAAAATATCATTTTCTTATCATTTAATAAAGGCGGATAATGAGACCCAAACCTATAGATGAAGAAGTAACCTTTGAAGATGCCGGTGTTTTAAACAGGCCTATCATTAGCAAAACCGACCTTAAAGGAATAATCACCTATGTAAACACACCGTTTTGCAAGCTCTCAGGATATTCAAAAGAAGAACTTATCGGAAAACCTCACAATATAATAAGACACCCGGACATGCCGAAATCCGTATTTAAACAAATGTGGAACACAATCGAAAAAGGTGAAAAGTTCAGAGGCTTTGTAAAAAATCTAAGAAAAGACGGAAAATATTACTGGGTAGAAGCGTTTATCGAACCGATATATGATGATAACGGCGTAAAAATCGGATACATTTCAATGAGAAAACCCGTTTCCGAATCCGATAAGGAAAAATACGAAAAACTTTATAAAGAAATGAAACAAAAGGAAGAATGATGCTTGTAATTGTAGAAAACAATAAAATCACAGGAATAGAAAAGAATTTACTGAGTGTTTTAGAAACTGATTTAAATTCATTATCAGATTTAATAAATACGCTAAATCTCCAGCTTTCTTCAATTCAAAACACGCTTTTAAACGTAAAAGACAAACGGTTTTCTGTTAATGAAATTGAAATACTGTCCGCAAAAAACATCAAAGTATTCAATTTGAAACTTGAAACAGAAGAAACGGTACAATCAAGTGATTTCATTTCACAAGAACCTGAAATAAAAGCAGTAGAAGAAACAGCTCATGAACCCGTCATAAACCTTATAAACGAAGTAGAAAAAGCCGAAGACTTTTTAGTTGTACCGCAAATAGAACACGAAGAAGAAACACCTTCTCTTAACATAGGCATAATTGAAGAAAAAGAAAAATATAAAGAAACCGAACAAGAACAAAAACCTGAAAATAAATTAATAGACTTTGATGAAGAAAAAATAGAATTTGAAGCCCATAAAATAGAAAAAATCCCAGAAACACAACAACCGGAATCTGAAATTATAGAAATTTCATTCGAAGATGATTTGGAAGAAGTTATCGAAATATTAAAAAACAAAAAAGAATTTAACAGTTCAATTGAAACAGAATTGAAAAAAGCATCTGAAGAATTGGGAATTGATTATAACGAATTAAAAAATTGGTATGAACAATTAATAGAACAAATAAAAGATGAAAAAGCTTTAATTTACAAATATATAAACCAAAAAGATTATAACAGTCTGCATAAAAGTTATCATAAATTAAAAGGTGCCGCTTTAAACCTCAGATTATCACAAATAGCCCTTGTTTTAAAAAAACTTGACGAGCTCTCAAAAAACAAAGAAGACATAGAAAAAATAAAACTTATTACCGATGATTTTTATAACTTAATTGAAAATAAAGCAACCGCACCAACTGAACAAAGCGAATCAACCGATTCAAAAGATAAACATATTGAAGACATCATAATAAAAACCATACAAACTTATTTAAACACACAAAACGAAGCACAGTTTCAAAAAGACAAAAAATATATAGAAAAACTGCTAAATACAAAAATTGACTCTATTAAAGATTTACAAAAAATAATAAAAGGAATGTAATGAAAAGGCTAACTCTTTTATTTATATTTTCGAGTATGCTTGTAGCACAAAACTTGTATTTTGCCGCATTTAAAGACATCCGCCAAGCCACGAGGATAATTAATACGAATCCCAAAAAAGCACAAAAGCTGTTTATAGAAGCGTCCGGATATCTGAAGCAAATCATAAACACTTCCATCTCAAACAACAAACCGTCCGCAAATGCGCTTAATCTTTTAGGTAAGCTTTATTTAAACGGATGGGGTGTAGACAAAGACGAACAAAAAGCATACAAACTCTTGTGTGCCGCAGCAAAACTCGGTAATTCAAAAGCTAAAAAAACTCTTGAAAAATTAAACGTAAAATGCCAAAAAATCAATTTTAAGGAGCTTGAACAATGAAAATGTCGTTAACAAAACTACTCGCCATAGCCATATGGATTCCTACGCTTTTATTAATCTCATACAGCGGTTACTCTCTTTATCAAAACTATCAAAAATACGAATCAACACAAAAAAGTATAAAATATCTGGAACTTGCTAAAAGATTAGAACAAATGTTGCTTTATTTAGGTCAGGAAAGGGGGACAAGTTCCATTTATTCGGTATCTAAAGGTTCTTATCCTAATTCTAAAGAAATTGTTGCGAGAAAAAGAATACTTTTTACAAATGCCGTTAACCAATTTAAAGATTATGCCGACAAACATCCTGAATTCATACAAATAACCAAACCTGTCTTAACTTTACTAAACCAGCTGCCCGTCGTAAGAAAAAACATCGACAATTTTAAACACAATTATATTAAAAATGAATTTTTCACATATTACACAGTTTTAGAAAACCAGATTATGGATGCTGAAAGTAAAGTTTTTAAACATTTCCCTTCAAACATCAAACATTTATACGAATTAAAATTTCAGCTTGCAAAAATTATAGCTTATTCCGGAATTACGAGAGGTTTCGGTTCGTATTATATAACAGCCGACGCACCGATGAGTGAAGAAGAATATAAAAACGTTTTATTAAAATATTACCATGATACAAACATATTGATGACAAACCTATTAACAGATTCGAAAATTAAGAATATGTATTCTTCAAAAGAATTTAAAAAAATAGAAAATCAGATAAAAGAAGTTATGTTTTATATTCAACAGGCAAATCAGGAATATTATTTAACAGGGGAATTCAACGGTTATCCTATAGACGCACTTGATTATTTCGCACTTTATACAAAAAGAATTTCATATTTCAAAAGAACAACGGACTCTATAAATAATGAAATCAATACGAAATTAACCTCATACGTTGCCGAAACCGTTCAATCCAGAAATATTAACATAGCGGTATTTGCCATTGCAATATTAATTTTAATTATCGGTTTTTACCTAAACAGAGCGATAGTTAAACACATTAACTCTCTTTCAGGACTAATTACTTCTCTTACTCCTATCACAGGAAAAGAAATAAAAATCGACATCACCACACCTGAAGGTATGGATGAAGCTCTTAAAACAGTGGAAGAAGCCATTAAAGTAACACAACAATCCGTATTAAAAGCTGAAGAAGCCACAAAAGCAAAATCTTTATTCCTGGCAAATATGTCACATGAAATCAGAACGCCTTTAAACGGTATTTTAGGTTTCTTGGAACTGTTAAATACAACCGATTTAACGGAAGAACAGTTAGACTATGTAAACACTATTTCCCAAAGTGCAAAAAACCTGCTGCAAATCGTTAACAACATATTAGACGTTTCAAAAATCGAAAGTAATAAAGTTTCTTTAGAACTTATCGACTTTAAAGCGATTGACGAATTTGAAAACACGCTTGAACTATTCGGAACACCGGCGGCACAAAAAAACATTGAACTAACTACGCAAATTTCACCGAATATTCCTTCGGTAATTAAAGGCGATATTTTAAAAATAAAAGAAATTCTTACAAACCTTTTAAGTAACGCTATTAAATTTACACCGAACAACGGACACATTCACGTAAAAATTCAACTTGAAAAAATTATTGACAATAAAGCCAAAATATATTTTGAGGTCAGAGACAGCGGTATCGGAATGAGTGAAGAACAAAAAGAAAAAATATTTGAAGCTTTCTCTCAGGCTGATGAATCAGTAACCAGAAAATACGGAGGAACCGGATTAGGACTTACTATTGTAAAATCTTATGTTGAAATGATGGGAGGAAAAATATACCTTGAAAGTGAATTAAACAAAGGGACAAAATTTTATTTTGATTTATTGTTTGATATCGTGGATCCGAAACCTAAATATGAAAAAAATATTTTTGCGCATAAAGAAATAGCCGTTTTAAATACTGTCACCGAAAGTTTAAGAAAAGAAACCACCTTGGAATACCTGTCATATTTCGGAACTGAAAAAGTAGGTTTCAACAACGCTCAGGAGTTAAATACTTTAAAAAACAGAGAAAAATTCGATGCGGTAATGATTTTTTATGAAGAAAGCGATAAAAAAACTGTAGATGAATTAAAAAATATTAATCTTCCTAAAATTTTTGTAGCTTCATATTCTAAAAAAGAAGAAATTAATAAATTAAACTATAATGCGGTAATATTTGACCCGAATGTTCCGTCCAAAATTTTCAAAGCATTGGAATCGCTAAATGAATTAAGAATTGAAACTACGGCAAAAGCTGAAGAAAAACCTCAGCATAAAGATATTTATTCATTAAAAGCGCTTATTGCGGAAGATAACCCGATTAATCAAAAACTTTTACAAACAACACTTAAATCTTTAGGTATCGAAAGTGATTTGGCAAATAACGGATTGGAAGCTTTCAATAAGTATACAATTAATCCTGATAAATATGATGTAATCTTTATGGATGTTCAAATGCCTGTAATGGACGGATTGGAAGCGACCCAGGAAATCCTTGAATTTGAGCAGGAAGAAGAAATACCGCACACACCGATTATAGCGGTAACAGCAAACGTGTTAAAAGGCGACAGAGAAAGATTTTTAGGTGCCGGAATGGATGAATATATTTCCAAACCTATATCAAAAGACGCTCTTTTGAAAATACTTGAAAGAGTGGCACACGGCGACTTCAGTAAATATTATTCCGAATCGCATGCAAATGAAAAAATCCAAACACCGCAAACTGAAAATGAAAACATATCCGCACCGGCACAGACTGAAGAAAAAAATCAAGGTCAACAACATGTGATATTGGCAACAACAAGTCCGTTCCTTTCAAGCTATATTAAACATCTAATAAATGATATAATTATTGTTGAAAATATAGAAGAGCTTACAAAAACTTTAAGTAAGCACAGAAATGCCGTCATTATGATTGATGAAAATTTCGACAAACGTGATGAAATTAGATTTTTAATCAAATCATTAAAAAAATTAGAACCTAAAAAAATAATTTTGTTAGGCGATGAGGAAATTGAAGGAGCCGATGTTACGGTTACGGATTTCAAACCCGAGACAATTCAAAATGTTATTAAAGGATAATAAAAATGCCAAATAAAAAAGTTTTAGTTGTAGATGACGATCCGATTAACAGAAAGTTAATAGTAAGAATCCTTTCGAAAAAAGGATTTGAAGCGATAGAAGCGGGGAACGGGGTTGAAGCTTTTACAGCTTTGGAAAATAACGATATCGATATAATTTTACTCGATATCGTTATGCCTGTAATGGACGGTATAGAATTTTTAAAAGAAATTAAAACCAAACCGGCGTATATTAATGTACCGATTATTATATTGACTACGGATGACAGCAAAAAAACCCAGGCTTTGACACTCGGTGCCAATGATATAATTATTAAACCTGTATCCCCTGTTACGTTATTGGAAAAAATAGAAAATTTTATTTAGTAATATTTAATTTCATTATAAAGGCTGTCCCTTTCCACAGGGATAAATCCGCTGTCTTTTATTAAACTCACAAGTTCGTAAAGCTGCAATCCTTTAGAAGATTCCGCACCCGCAGCGGAATTAATAGATTCTTTTTCAATTGTTCCGTCAATGTCGTTAGCCCCGTATTCCTGTGCAACCAAAGAAAGATTTAGCGTAGTTGTAACCCAATAAGCTTTAATATTCGGCACGTTTTTAAGTAATATCCTGCTTATTGCTATTGTTTTTAAAATTTCTGTACCGGTTAAAAACTTCTTCACATTCAGATAATTATTTTTTCTTTGGTATACAAGCGGTATAAAAGCGTTAAATCCTCCGGTTTTTTCTTGAAGTTTTCTCACTCTTAACATATGGTCTATTCTATGGATTCTGTTTTCAATATGTCCGAAGAGCATTGTTACGTTTGATTTTTTACCCATTCTATGCCAAATTTCATGTATTTTAAACCAGTTTTCACTTGACACTTTGCCTTTACATATTTTTGCCCTAATCTCTTCATCAAATATCTCGGCACCACCTCCCGGCATGGAGTCAACACCCGCTTTTGCCATATCTTCAAGAACCTCGGAATAACTCTTTCCACTGAGTCCGCTAAAAAAATTAACTTCAGCCGCAGTAAAAGCTTTTATATGTATATCAGGCAATTCATTTCTGATTTCTTTGATAATATTCATATAATAATCATAACCCACTTCAGGATTATGGGCAGAAACCACATGTACTTCTTTTGCGCCTTTTTTGTAAGCGTTTTTTGCTATTTCAACACACTCGTCAATACTTAACGTATATGGATTCGGATTTTTCCTGTGAGCTGAAAATGCACAAAATTTACATACGTCTTTACATATATTGCTTGGATTTATATGCCTGTTGATATTAAAATAGGTTTTTTTACCAAACTTTTCAAGCCTTATTTTTTGAGCGGCTTTTCCCAAAACCGACAAATCCAAGTCATATAATTTATTTGCATCATCAATGCTTAAATCTATATTATCTTCAAGTTTTTTAATTAAATAATCCATTTTTATCCCTTTACAACCTGTCATCAGGTAAATTACTAGTTAAGAAACGGAAAAGAACATAACCTTTCTCTTCCTCAGGGCTGTTTCATGCTGATAAATGCAAATAACGAAAAAGTAAAAATATGACAGCATTGCGGATTTTAACGAAAATTTTGCGTAAAAAAAAGTGCGTCTACCCGTCAGGGCGCTTTACAGGCGTATGAAGTGCAAGTTTACACATTTTCATCGCTATGCGTATAAAAACGACAAGCAGTTGTCGTTTTTTTAACAGCTCTCCCGTTCGCACTTTTTAGCAAAATTTGAGTGTTGCGTAAGCAAAAATAGCTACTTGGCTGTCATATTTTTATCTATGTAGTTTAGCTTGAAACAACCTATTCTCTTCACCGTTTTTTTCGTTAAAATATCATAAAAGGAGAAAAAATGCAACTGCAACAAATTATATATACCTCCGAAAACGACCTTGAAATAGCAAAAGCGATTAAAAAAGAAGTTAAAGAATATCTAAACAGCATAAAAATCGAAGGCGGCAAAGATTTCTTTGTAAAACACACTAAAAAAATGGATGAGTTTGTGACTTTAATATATAAATACATTTTAAAAAAAACATTCCAGGAATTCCAACCCTCTTTTAACAGTATTCCGATAACGATAATCGCACTCGGTTCTTACGGAAGGGAACAATTATCTATTTTTTCCGATATTGACATAATGATTGTTTATAAAAACATAAAAGGATACAATTTAAAACGGATTATTGAAAAATATATAACAATGCTTTGGGATTTGGGATTGAAAATAGGTCACAGGGTTCATGAATTAAAAGATCTTTTTCCCGCAAGCAATGAAGATATCACCATAAAAACAGCAATGCTTGAAAGCAGGTTTATTTTCGGAAGTAAATTTTTATGGTATGAAATACAAAACGAACTAAATAAAATCCGTAATTACAACAAAAAAAATTATATTCTTGCAAAATACGAAGAGATGTTAAAACGTCATAAAAAACACCCTATTTCAATGGAGCCCGATATTAAAGACGGATTTGGCGGAATCAGGGATTCCAATACGCTTCTTTGGATCAACAAAGTTATTTTTAATTTTCCGAACAATTCATATTTAATACCGAAATACGCAAGTGAAGATGATTTTAAAGAATACAGAAATTCACTGGAATTTTTATTTAAAGTCAGAGTTTATCTGCATCTGATTACACAAAAAAAACTGGATAAGGTTTTACTCGCTCATCAAAGAGAAATTGCTTTAAAAATGGGATATACCGATTCTTTAAGAATCAAGGCCGAAAGAAAATTTATCAAAGATCTGTTAAAAGCACTGTGGAATGTAAACACTTTTACATCCGTTGTAATAAAAAAATTAATCAAACCTTACCTTTATAAATATACTTTTTCTCAAATGAAGCAAAACAGAGTAAAAAAAGATTATTTTATATGCGACAAAACCGTTTATACAAGATTTAATAACAAAGAAAAATATAAAAAACTTTTAACATCTTTAATAGATTTAAATTTTGAAAAATATGATATTTCCATTGTGGCGAATTTAAAAGAAAAAAAACACTCTGCCACAAAAAAATTAAAAAAAGAACTTTTTTATAAAAACAACCTATATCCCCTGTTATTTGCATTATATGAATCAAAAAAGCTGGAAAAAACAATACCGGCATTTGAAAAAATCAAATATCTTGCCCAGTTTGACGGATATCACCAGTATCCGGTAGACATACATTCCCTATATACAGTAAAAGAACTAGAACTTTTAGAAAAATTTAAAAAATTAAATGAAACGGATAAAGCAATTTTACGTTTTACTGCTCTTTTTCATGATATCGGCAAAGGCAGAACCGAAAACCACAGTATTGTTGGCGCCAAAATTGCAAAAGAATATGCCCTGTATTTCGGAATGCCGGATCCTGAATTAATTTATAAACTTGTAAGACACCACACATTAATGTCAAACACTGCTCAAAGAGAAGATATACATAACGATAAAGTAATATTGTCCTTTGCCGAAATAATCCAAAACAAAAGGTTCTTAAATCTTTTATACCTTTTAACAATAGCGGACATAAAAGCTGTCGGCAAAAACATATACACCCCTTTCAAAGAAACATTATTAAAAACACTTTATTTCAATACATTAAATGCACTTGAAAATAAAAAATTAATTAATGAAATTGCCGCAAGGAAAAGAAAAGAAAAGATCTTATTGTCAAAAGAATCTTTCCGCAATTTACCGAAAATTTTTCAAAAAAAAGTTCTCTCATCCCCCTCAAATCAACTGTTTTTACAAAATTCAGTTAATGAAATTTTAAATATTATAACCTGGATAAAAGATACGGATAAATTTAAATATAAATTTGATAACAGTAAACACCTTACTATTCATATTGTTAAAAACGATTTACTTAATTTTTCACTTGGATGGTTTTTGGAGAAACTTTCAAATTTAGAACTCAACCACTTGTCAATATATAAAATAGGTAACCTGAAATATTTTAAAATAGAATTCGGTAAAAATGTTGAAGAGTTCGACTTACCTTTAATAAGTAATTATATTGAAAAAGCGTTCAAAAACATATTGCAAACCAAACATACTGTAAGTTTTAAAAAGGATGAATTTGAAATAGATTGCAGTCATTCACAAAATTATGCAGCATTGAAACTCAAAACAAAAGATAAAAAAGGAATAGTCTCCACAATTATGCAAATTTTAGACGACTTCAATATCAGGGTGGAAGATGTTAAAATATTAACGCAGAAAAATATTGCAAGAGATTTGTTTATAATTTCAAAAGAAAATGGATTTTGTGATAAAATTGCCAAAATATTAAAAAGGCTATGTAAATGAAAAAGAAAATATTATTTATAATTGCTCTGATTATGATTATCTCAACAATTATAAGGACTATGATAGTAGGCTACTCTTTTCTAAATTTCTCAAATTCAGTAATAGAAAACGAAGCCAATTTATTGAAAGAGCTTCTCTTGGAATCAAACGATAAAAACAAATTCATAAACATAATAGAAAAATCTCACCATATAAAAAATATTCAGTTTATTGATAAAACAATGCAGGAAAGTATAATAAAATCAGATTACGAACATAAAACCTTTACGATTTTAATACCTTTCTCTGAAAACAAAACATTAAAAATCGTATTTGAAGCCGATGATTATTTTAAAAAATTACAAAATATATTTTTACAGTTGTTTCTTATTGCATTGGTTTCTTTAATAGTTATTATTTTAATAGTAAACTACTTCTTAACCCCGTATCTTGAAATTTTAGAAAAAGTAAAACAGTCCACTAACAATATTTTAAGAGGCAACTTTACAGACAAAATCAATACAAAATTAAAAGGTGAGGCAAAAGAATTCACAAACTCTTACAACACTTTCCTTGACAAACTGCAAGACAGTTTCGGAGTAATTGAAAAAAAATACACTTCTTTAATTGAAAAAGAACCCTCAAACAATCCTTTAAACGACGCAAAAGAAACAATAGAACAGTTAGCCGATATATTTACTTTTAAAAGATTGATTGAAGAAGACGAATCTCCTGAAGAAATCCTAAACAGACTTGTCGATATTTTAATTAAATTCAATATTAACAATTACGCATTACTAGGTATTGATAACAATGAAAAAAAAATTATAAAAATTTATAATAACGGCGATATATGCTGCGACGTTGAAGAAAATTTTTTACACTGCAGGGCTTACAGAACAAAAAAAACAATTTATTCCATCGATCATAAAAATGTTTGTCCGCATCACATATGCGATAACGATTATTTATGCATTCCTTTTAGTGCTAGCGGCAACTTTACCGGAATTTTAAAAATACTTATAAATTCCGAAGAAGAAAAAAAACAAATAAAACATATAAAACCGTATCTCAAAGCATATCTAAATGAAGTTTCAGCCATAATAGAAGCAAAATACACCTTAACGCTCCTTCACAACCAGACAATAAAAGACCCTTTAACAAATCTTTATAACAGAAGATACCTAGAAAACATCCTATCTCCATTAATATCAGGAGCTTACAGAAGAGGAGAAAAACTTGGCTTTTTAATGATCGATATGGATTATTTTAAAAAAGTTAACGACACTTACGGACATAAATCCGGAGATATGGTTTTAGCTGACTTAGCTAGAATTCTTATCTCCACACTCAGAAAAAGCGATATTATAATCAGGTACGGCGGTGAAGAATTTTTGGTTATCTTACAAAATTTAAAAAATGAAAATGATGCCGTTGAAGTTGCGGAAAAAATAAGAAAAGCA
>Ga0256842_1002379_pt1 | contig 13579 bp, 28 predicted proteins | sample 4559240metaG_FD_185973 | JGI IMG/M metagenome (GOLD analysis project Ga0256842, IMG submission 185973) | Hydrothermal vent microbial communities from Guaymas Basin, Mexico - 4559-240 | ecosystem: Environmental > Aquatic > Marine > Hydrothermal vents | place: Mexico: Guaymas Basin | collected...
GAGTCATGTTTTCGAGGTCGTGGTTTGCCTTTTCGAGGTACTCATTTGCCTCGTGCAGGTCTGATACAGACTGCGTATTTGCATACAGGGAGAGATAGAAGAAGAACCATTTAGCGTCTACAAAGAACCTGTAACTGTACTCAAAAAACTGCTGAGCATCATCGGAGAGGTTGAATGTAAACATATCATCTATCGTATCAAGACAGTAATCGTATCCATGATCAGCATATGTCTCGGCAAGATAGTACTCATCATTTACTGCTGCATCCACCGAGACATTCACATATTCAACAACTACATTCGCCCTGCTCAACAACCACGAGATATACTCCTCATCCTGATACTTTCCTTCCTGCATATTTTCTTCCTGACTGCCCTGTGGCTCTTCCAGGCAGCCGCACAGGAGAAGAACAGAAGTCGCTACGATGGTGATGATGACAAAGATTCTTTTCTTCACCCTTTCACCACCTTGAACACAATCCCACCGCACCTATCGCACTTTTTGATGATGAGAGTATCTTCTATCTCGTAATGGAAGAACTCACAACCGCACCTCGCACATACCATCCTCAAGATTCCACCTCCTCAAAAAGCACGCTGAGGAGAGCAGACAAAGCATCGTAAGGATTCATGTTCGCTGCTGGTCTCCTGTCTTCGATGTATCCTGCATATCCCCTGTGTGTCAGCCAGGGAATCCTCACGCTTGCTGTTCTGTCCATCACTCCATATCTGAACTCATCATACCTGCACGTTTCATGTTCTCCTGTAAGCCTTTCGTGATTGTTTTTTCCGTAATTTTTCAGCAATATCTCATGATTTTCCCGCAGTTTTGAGATGATTTTTTTGATCTCATCATTTCTGATTTTATCATCCTGACTCCTCGTCCTCTTCGTTGAAATGTTGATGTGACAACCAGAACCGCTCCATCCCTTCACTGGCTTCGGGTCAAAGGAAGGGTATGCACTGTATCTCTCGCAGATTCTGTAAAGAAGATATCTTGACACGATCAAATCATCAGCAGCCCTCAGAGGATCGCATATTCCAATCTGGTACTCCCACTGAGATAACATCACCTCAGCATTCATCCCTGAGATACTGATTCCTGCATCGAGACACGCAAAGAGATGCTCCTCAGCAATCTCCCTGCCGACAACACTCTTCGCACCGACACCGCAGTAGTATGCATCAGAAGGCTGGGGATGATGGTTCGGATGCCAGCCGAGGGGATATCTATGCCTTGCATCCATCAAAACGTACTCCTGCTCGATGGAGACGAGGATTTCTTCATTCCTGTACTTCTGCACGAGGTATGCAAGTTTTCTCCTGGCCGTGCTCGTCTCTGTGGGGTTCATGTCCTCGTCAAGAACTTCGCACAGGATGAGTTTTGCTGGATACAGGGAGTAGAGGAGGTTTGATGTGGTGAAAAGAGGATTCTCGTAGACACGGACAGGATTCAGAACAAGGTCTGAGCGTTCAGGAGATGATTGCTTTGTTGATGAGCCATCAAAGGTCTGGATGCTCAATTCATCATCATCACAGATTTTGATCTTGCTTCTCAGATTTGGGGGGTTACAACCATCAAGCCAGATATATTCGTAGATCATCTCACTCATCTCTCCTCACCACCTCCACGCTGGTGATGGCAGGGAGGGGAGAGGTGGCGAGATAAAAAGAGGAGGTGGAGCATGCCTCCCTGCCGTGGAGGGGTGTGGTGGAGGAGGGGATGCACGGAGAAGATGCACAGGAGAGGTACAAGGGGGAGGTGGTTCTGAGAGACACCACACCCCTCCACACCCCCGGTGAAAAAAGGAGCCTGAGTGGAAGGAACAGGGGAGGAGGAGCACCTTCCCGCCAGGAAGATGGGATGGGGCTGTACCAGGCGAGGCAGGACTGGTGAGGAGTGGCGGAGACCTGGTGTCGGGGTGCTCCTCCTCATTTTTTATCACCAAACATCAGATCGAGTAGGGTCTTCTTTTTCAGGTTTCGTGGTTTTTGCCAGAGCTGGACTTCTTTTTCTCGCTTTGGAGGATTGCGGTGGAGGAGGGTGTAGTATTTGCCTGTGATGGGGTTGTAGGTGGGTTTTTCGCTACATTCATCCCATCGTATTACTGAACCTTCTTCAGCCTTCTTGATTGCAGATATGAACTGTTCTTGTGTGAAGACGATTATCTCTTGTGGTTTTTCCTTCTTCACTCTGTATCAGCCTCCCGTTTGATCCAGTTATAGCCACAGTTGGGACAGGTTCGCCTCAGTGGGAGTTTGCCGTTGTAGTCCCAAGTATAGCCACAGCGGGGACAGGTTTCTTTTGTCATTGTATCAATAATAAGAATAATAAGAGGGGTTAAAAAGGTTTTGGTGTGGTGGGTTATTTTTCCCATAGTTTTGATTGGGATGGGATTTTCAGTTCTATGATGTCATATTTCTCTACGCCCTCATTCCAGATAAGATAAAGTTCTTTAGGTATGGTTCCTCTCGCCTGAAATGTTGCTATCCTTAACGGTTCTAAAGGAAACGGTTTCTTTAATTTATCACGCAGTTTATATCGCAAACGCAGATATATCGTCAGAGCATCTTGATTTAAATCTTTTATATGCTTCTTTTTGTGTACTATCCACCACTCCAGCAGATCCTTGTTGCCTTTGCTACTATTACACCGCTTACAGAGAGGCATGAAATTTTCGACCGAATATGGAGCACCCCACGAAAGAGGTATGATGTGGTCTCCCTCGTAAACATTGATTTTTTCTCCACATGAAATGCATCTGCCGAGCTGAGCAAGTCGTATTATACCTTTTCTTGATTGCTGTTGCAAACTTTTCTCTGCAACTTCGAAACCTTTCCTCAGAATTCTTCTTCCGGGCAGATATTCTGGATAACGGCTCACAAGAAAATACCAGTGTGACCATGCTCTGAGAATGGCAAGATAAGAAAATTCTGTATCTTTCAATCTATCGCCTCCGCAACTTTTTTATCTATCAAGATTTGGGCGAATTTTTTCGGGAGGGAAACTATATCGTTCTTCCTTATTGTTATCTTCTTCAGATTGCCCCATCTGTCGATGTATACAAACGTTGGGATGTCTTTCAATGCGAGAATCTTGATGCTTTCAGTCTCTTCATCTTCTTGTTTTCTTGGGCGTGTAAAGTTGCTCCATGATGGATCAGTCGCAACGATCAGGTTATTGAAACACATCCTCTCAAGTATTGAATCTATCGAGTCATCTACAACTTTGCCTCTCTTCCATAACTCCGTGATTATGAAATCCTTTGATACGGTACGTGGTGACTCTGGTACCAGCGAGAGTATGATTTTTTCGATATCAGATTCTACATCCTTTTGCTCTTCTGCAAGTTTTGACTCTGCTTCAAGCTCTTCTGCTGTCTTTACCCTTATCCCTCTCCAGCATCTCGATATCTTCCCGTATATCTTCTGCACCGTCTCTTTTGCGTACGGCAGTTTGGATATTTCCTTTGTAAACTGTCCTTTGCCAACAACCTCTATTCCGAGATTCTCGCAGTAGTTCTTGTATGCCTCATAAAGCTCGCTTTTCGTTATCAAGGAGTCTACATCCTTGACAATCATCTCATCGATAAAGGATTGTACAGAGTTTGATAACCTCTTAAATTCAATTTTCATTCTCTCGGTGCTTTTGCTCTCAGAGAAAACGAAATTATTTTCTTTCAATCTTTTCAGTCCTTCAATCATCCAGTTGAGTATTCCCGATTTCTCCTTGTTCAGTATTTCCTCTGCAAGGTTCTTCTTTGCTTTATCCCTCGTAAAAGTGTATGGAAACTCTATGATTATCAGCCTCTCCCAGAACGCAAAGGTCGTATCACGAACTTCTGGATATTTGTTGCCAAAGATGATGAACTTTGCAAAGTTGTAGAACCCAATTCTCTTCTGTTTGAACTTCACCTCTGCACTTATCCAGTCTCCACCTGTCAGTTTCTTGAAAAGAACCGTCTCCATCGCTTTTTTCGTTGATGGTTCTGGCACAATATTTGCCAGCTTTCCATAGAATTGAGCCTCCACGAACCTGTGAGAGCCATCGAGCTGTTCCAACGGAACGGACACAACGTTTGATGAGCCGAGAATCCCTTTCATGATGTTTACAAAAGTGGATTTGCCGTTTCTTCCGATGCCGTAGAGCCAGAGGGATTTGTGGGCTGGCATATCTGGATAGAGGAGATAACCGGCATATTCCTGAAGTATGGGTACATCTTCCGGTCTGACAACCTCAGACACGAATCTTTTGAACATCGGGCAATCAGCTTCTTTGTTGTACTCCACGTCTATCTTGTATGTGAAGATTTTCTCTGGGGTGAAGGGTTCGAGTTCAAAGGTTTGGAGGTTGAGAAGACCGTTCTTTAAAGGCAAATAGTTTTTCTCCTTATTTATCTCGGATCTGTCGATGTAGGTGCTTCTTTTGATGTGACCAATAACCTCTTCAACTATATACCTCGTGGCTGATTCTCCAAGAATCGATTCAACTTCTTTTTTAATGAGAGGTTCAGCAGGTTTGTAGACCCCTCCATCATAATAGTACACATCTTCTGTGTCCATCGTGGTTATGAATCTGTACTCATCAAACAGGTAATCGAGTATGTCTGATATCTTGATGAGGTTGCTTTCTTCTTTCTTGGTTTTTTCCTCTCTTACTCTCTTCAGTTTCACCTCTTTTGTCTCCTCTCTTGAAGCGTATATTCTTCCTTTCTGTATGGTTATCTTCCTGTAAGCATCGCCCTTTTCCTGCCACTTTCCGATTTTGCACTGCATCATGATCTGGTGGATTTCTTCATCTGAGAAATCATGACCACAGAGGAATGTTACAATTGCCTGCTCTGCCTCGCTTCTTGAAGGATATCCATATTTCTGCCAGTCTCCATTATAGAGATCACGAATCTTTTCGTATTTCTCCAGAAGCTCTTCAAACTTGGGGTGGGATTTTGCCTGGATAACAACCACTTCCTGTTTGATTTCCGTGTCGAGAATCTCGTTGATCAGAACTCTGTTCAGCTTTCTTGCCTCTTCTATGTCTTGGAAGGTGAAGTCATCAACCCAGAAGGTTGGGATCGGATGGTTTGGAATTTTCATGTTTGGGAAGCCTATCGGCTGAGTTACCCTTCTGATGTCTGTTGTTGTATCAAACTCGATGCCACTTTCTTCTCTCAGTTTTTTCATCCATAAACCTTGCTTTTTGTTGAATTCCTTGCGGAAGTTGTGACCGGGGAGTTCGAATCTGGGGACGGGGAAGAAGAGATGATATCCGTTTCCGGAGCATGCCAGAAATCCTCTGACGTTGTATTTTCGCTCCATCCACTCCTTGAACCTCTTTGCCTGTTCAAACGCTACTCTCTTCTCTTCATCTGTTGCCGGTCGGGCTTTGCTTTCTCGTGGGGAGTCGAAATCAAACCAGATGGTATGGATTGCCTTTACTCCCTCTATCTTGTCGGATCCTCTCTCTTTCTCGTTCAGAGAAACCCAGACGCTCCATCCTTTGTCTTGCATTTCTTTTATCTTATCAAAGAGTTGGTCTCTCGATACCCATTCGGTTGCCTTAAAAGGAGAGTTTGGTGGGATGTGGTATTTTTCTCCCTTCTCATCCCACTCCGGGCGACCGCCAAAGATGGTGTATTCGTCTCGGTTGCCTAAGATTGCGGTATATTTTTTAAAGGCTTCTTCATATATCATATTGCTATACCACCTCCACTTCTTTTTTTCTTCATCTTTCCACCTGCGGTTTACACTTTTGTCAAATTTTACATATACTGTAATTACCTTCTCATATATTACCCTTTTGAAAAAAAATAATGAAGGTGTAAAAATAGTCAAAAGTGTAAAACGGTTAAATAGATAACTTTAAAAATTAAGCATACTCGTTAAAAAATTAGAAGATTGTCTTAATTAAGACATACCCTTTATTTTTTAAGTGTATTACGTATCACAATTAAAAAATAATCTTCTAAATTTACTGTCATTAAATTTTAACGTTCTATACTAAACATCTTTTTTAACCTGATGCCTTAATTTTTTAACCCCTCCCCAAACTACACCCCAAACACAACCTCCTCTCCCCATCCCAAAAATAGCCTTGATCCAGAACCTTCCCACAACCATCACACCTCACCAATCTACACCTCACAGCCTCCCACCAGGGCAGACAATCAGCAAGAGTTTTCTGTCTCGTCCTCATCTCCAGCACCACGGCTTATTCTTTTCTGTGAATAAGAGTTTATAAGTGCTTATTCTCAAAAAAGAATAATCATTTTAATACCTCTCTCTTGTAAAAATCCCAGAACCGCTTTTCTCCTCCTCCTCCAACACCTTCTCTATTCGCACCCCACCCTTCTCCGTCCCAGACCGCTTTATAAAAATCCCGGTAGGCGTTTTGTAGAAGTGCAGACGACAGTATCCACACCACCACTTGTTGCTCCCCAGCTTGTGCTTCAACCTCCTCCCACACCGAGGGCAGTATTTCAACCCATTCCCATAGATCATCCTACCCATCTCCTCCGCCACTTCCTCTCCTCAAACTCAAAGTCCGTGGAGCCGCAGTGAGGGCAGGCGTGGGTGCGGTTGTAGATGTAGAGGAATTTCTTACCACAAGCCTTGCATCTTGCCATCCTGCCTTTTGTCCAGTCTCTCACTTTCCCACCTCTCCATCATCCCCTCTGGAATCTTCACAACCTCATCCCTCCTCCTCTTCCCAGTCCTGTCCATTATCCGCGCTCCCGTCTCCCGCTCCAGCCTCTCTAAATAAATGTCGATGAAGCAGTCGGAACAGAGAACCAAATCGCCATCAAAGATAATGAACCTGCTCTCCACCCTCTTTCCACAGAAGTCGCAGTCAGTCATCTTTAACCTCCCTTTCTAACACCACAGTCCTCATAAATAAGCATCCTTTCGTAGAGTAATATCTTTTACATGCGGATGTTGGCATACATGGCTTACCTGTTTTATCGCAGAGTTTGAGTTTCATTTTTCAGCCTCCCTGATTTCCACTTTGCATTCTTTCATTTTGCCAACGGTACGGTAGTCAGGTAAGACGAAGTTCTTCATCCTTCCATCGCACGGAATCATTTTGAGCCAGAGCAACATGTATCGTATTCTGCTGAAGTGCCGTTTTCTCTTTTCATCCTTTACCTCTTTTTCGAGTTCGAGGATTTCTTTGTATGCGTTGTGGAGGACTTTTCTCACATCTTTTATGCTACTCATTTTTCAACCTCCTTCAGCAACTCAGGATTCTCATAGATGTTGCCGATGACCTCTAATTCATTCCCTTCTCCCGCATATTCACTTAACGGAAGCAATGCACATTCTCCGGGAATACAGAACATTCCATTTTGAAATATTACAGGTCTTATTCTGATACTTATTAAACCTTCTGCTTTTACAATATCTCCCTCGTAAATCTCCCTGCCGTTCTTATCTTTTGATCCTGTATACTGTCCTACTGTTTTCGGGTCAACTTCTATGAAAAAATATCCAAGTTTTGTATTGAATGGATCGAGATGTGTTGCTGTTTCTGATAAGATGTAGTATGTATTTTTAAATTTTACAAGATGTCCGTAAATCCATTCACCATTATCTTTCCTCTTTCCTCTGAATTTTATCTCTCTCATTTTATTACCTCCGCTATCCAGATTTTTCCGTTTGGTAAGTGTACTATGTTCAATACGTGATGACACTTCGTACATTCGACATTCATAGCAAGACCGCCTCTTGCACCTTGCAGAAAATCTTTACTGCCACAGAATGGACATCTTAATGTTTTGACTATTTTTTTCCTTTGTTTCCATTTCTGTAATAGTTTTAGCTTCCTCATTCCTCTCCCTCCACCACGTCTGCGAACCATTTTTTGATTAAATCCTTCACCCAAAATAACGCTTCTCCCCAGCCATACAACGCTCCTCGATTAACGGCGGTATCTTTCTTTTCTCCCTTTAGAATTTTACTTAAAGATGCGTCAACATCTCCCTTTTTTCTCTCAATCTCATCAAGCAATCCCTGAACTTTTTCTTTTAATCTGTTATATTTCCAGTGCAGTGTGTTATACTTCTGAATAAATCTCCGTAAATGTTTAAGAGTATCACCATCTACTGCTCCAATTAGCCCATTTATCTCCTTTATCAAATCTTGTGATTCGCATTTCATTTTTTCTCCTCCATCACACCTGTAACCATTTTTTGATTAAATCTTTACAAAATTCAAGTTCGTCTATTCTTGATGCTATTCTTTCTCTGGTTATCTCATCTGCTTTTTCCATTGTTTCTTCCCACTTTTTTATGTTTTTATCAATCTCCTGTAACACTCCCTGAACTGCTGATTTGACGTCATGTAAATACATGAAAGGACTGCCTAAAATAACATTTTCACTCGTACTCTCTATCCTTAAAAATCTTATCTTTTCTTTCAGCGGTTCATACTTCATTTTCTCCCTCCTTATGATCTATTGTTGTGTTTATCTTTCCCTCTTCTGATAATATCTTAATGTATTTTTTCAAATCCCAATAAGAAATTAGATTGTCTTGCCATTTATTTACTCCATTATAGTATACGTATATGTCTATCCTGTCATCGCATTCGAGCAGTACAATAAATTCTCCGATATTCCTCAAATTTTTGCTTTTTATTAATTCCCTAATTACTTCCTCTTTTTTGAAATAATCATCCAATTCTGTTTCTCCAACTTTCAATAATTCTCCTGTTGCATAACTTTTCCATACGTAAATTTTCACCTCTCCACCACCTCCACCTTCAGCTTCCCGAAAATCCTGTTCTCCTTGACCTGATCCCACGTCCTCTTTCGCATCTTCCGGTACCACAGCTTTTTTTCACCATCAAACTTGAAATTCAGCCTCTTGAGTTCTTCCTTCACATCAACAGTTCTTAACTCCTCTCCATCCCGCACTCTCACTGTGACAAACCTCCTGCTCTCCTGCTCCTCCCTGATCTCAGCTCCCCGCAAGTCGGTGGCGACCTCACGATAGATGGCGATGATGATGTCTTTGTCCTGGATTCCCCTCTCCCTGCACTTCTCGTTGACAGCCACGAAACAATCAATTTGAGAATCAATTGCTTTCAACTTTTCATCAAAACTCTCCAGATTCATCTCAGCCCACCTCCGCAGAGATAGCACTTCTTTTCCTGCTCCTCGGTCAGCCACCACTCGTGCTTACATCTTTCACAGCGGAATCTCTGCCTCGGCTTGTAGTCTGTAATTCCTGATCCTTTTCGCTTCACTTCCTTTCCACGTATTTCTACTGATACCATCATCTCTCCTCCTTTTTGCTCTTCTTTTTCCGGGCAAAATATTCCTTCAGCAGTTTGTTTATCAGTGGACTCCTTTTTCCAGGCGGCACACTCTCCGTCAGTTGCTTGTGAACATCTTCTTGGAGATAAACTTGGATGGTTGGCATTACCTCTTCACCTCCATCATCTTCGCTCTTCTCAACAGAGAGTTGATTGTGCGGTCATACCAGACAACCAATCTTCCGCCCTCAGTTCTGGCAATCGACAAAACAGGGTGAATTACCGCTCCCATCACCTGCTCCCTCCAACCTTTTTGTCATCGATTTTCAGAACTTCACTGATTTTTTCGATAACTGCTGAAATCTCGCCCGCCGTCCAGTTGCCCTCGATTTTTATCGTCTTTGATCCTCCTTTTCCGTTGACGTTAGCCTTTATGGAGATTTTCACTCCATTCCCATTCAGCACTTTTCCACCTCATACTATGTATATACATATACATATATATACATTACTATTCGTTTTTCCATCCTGCAAAAAATGTCAGTCTGTGAATTTGCCAGCCAGAGACCCTCTCTCAAAACCGAAAAATTCAGCAAACCCTCCCTACTTTCCGTGTAAAAATGGCATTTCAGGAGGGGGTTACCTTCGGTACACCGAGGGTGACTCCTTATATTTTAAGAAAATCAAAAAACCATCTCGGATTTGTAGAAACATACACTTTTACCTTTTTACCGGTCGAAATAACTCTGGCATACCACCCTCTCCTCCTCAAATTTTCTGCAATTTCCTCCGCCTCTTTTCTGTCTTCCACCTCTCTATATAGATAGAAAGGTATGCCATCAAAAAATCGTTTTTTCATGCTTTCACCAACAGAGAGCGAACCCCCACCGCTCCCCTCCTCACCGAGGAGGATCATCGCTGGGATGAGGATCTGAGTTCTGACTTTGATGTAGTATTATATTTGAAATATATAAGTCTGCTCCCAAACTGCCTAATTGCCTACATGCAGGTATAATTTACCATTGCACTACCCAAGTATCATAGTTCACCCATCCTCTCTTTGTCCATCTCCTCGTTAGCCTGTATACACCAGGGTTTTTCCCTTCCTTGGCAAGCCTATTTGCGAATTTTAATGCTCTTTCTCTTGGGGTTGTTTTTTGCCCTTTTCGATATTTAAATACCTTATATGGCATTTTTCACATCACCTCCTTCCTATTTTTCAACACCTCCAAATCTATCTCCTCCTCTTCTTCTCCGCCAGCCTCTTCAGCGTGAGAGCCAAAACAGCCCTCTTCTTCAACTTCCTCGTCACCTTGATTCTCCGCTTGCCCTTCTTGGTTGGATTCCTGATGGTCTTGCCAACCGGTGTTTTTGCAATTTTTTCAAGCAGGGTTTTGGGGATGTTGTCCTTGATGGGGATTCCGAGTTGCCGTGACAACGCCCCAGGTCTCTTCACCGCATGCTGAATCCAGTACGCCGTCCTCCTTGGCATCTTTTCTTTTCACCTCCTCTTTCTTCTACTTCTCCTCTTTCTCGCCATTTATCTACCTCCTTTTCTTCTTCCTCTTTTTAGCTATTTTTCTCATCCAAGCTCTTCTCTTGGCAGAATGCGGGGATCCGATTTTTCCCCATTTTTTTCTTCTACCCAAATACATCACCTCCTACCATTCTTCTTTTTCTTCTTATGCACTTTAGATATATGAATAAGTAGCGCTTTCTTTGTTTTAAACCACGCCCCACAATATTTGCACTTCTGCATTTTCTTACCTCTTCAGTTGTCTTCATTTTTTAACTATTGTTATATTCATAATTATTCAAATGTATTTAAGTTTTTCTATGCATATTTCAGTATAACTGTTGTTGTCATAATGAATGCATATAAAAAGAGTGGAACACCTGGATACTCTATCCTTTCTTTTATTTTGAAGAATTTTCTGAGCAGAAATTGAGTGAATGCAATTATGAGAAAAAGATAGACAAGAAAAACTACAAGCCAAACCCAGTGAAGCATCCCAAAACCAAACATGCACCATCCAAGGCATTCGACATCTCCAGATGGGATGAATCTTGAAAGAAGTGCACTGATCAGAGCAACAGCAATCATGAGTGAAAAAAGGTATATCACTCCCGGTTTTTCTGTAGCTATCAGAGAAGCCGTAACTCCATACATGAACCAGTTGAATCTTGAATCTATTCTCAAAGTTTTTATATCTTTGTACGATAGGATCAGCAATTCAACCAGCCCGAGAAAGAGGAAGTAATGCATATTACACGAAGTAATCACCAACAATCTTTACATCACACTTGTACGTTTTGTCATCAACTTTCTTGAAGTGAATGTTTTCTATGCGTATCGTAACAAATGTGAAATTCTCTCCAACATCTTTCCTTATCTCTCTTGCCAGTCTCCGCAGGACTTTCTTTACGGTTGGATAAAGACCTCTTATAAATCTCTGGTCATCTGTGCTCCATTCATCTTCAAGATGTGTAACGATTCCGTCCTGATAGGCTTTTGTATACGATAATGCACCCATCAACACTTTGCTCTCTATTGGAAAATTAAAGTAGAGTTCATATTCCTTGTTACTATATAGCTTTATATCGTAATCAACCTTCCCTTCTTTTCTTTTCCTTTTTATCATGGTATCGCTCCTTTCATGGATGCCATAAAGTTTGTTATTGAAGGATACAGTAACATCGTAACGACCCCAATCACTATGATTATTATGAGCCAGAACCACCACTTTCTTACAACCTCTCTCAGTGAAAACCTTCTCGGCTTTGTTGCTTCTATCACATATCTTCCAAAGTCTCTCATGTAATTTGCTAATTCTGATGTCTTTCTCAGAAGTTCAAGTATGAGATGCTTTGTGAAAATATTCTTTTCAAGATTGGAAAGAGATTCTTTCGACATAAAAACACCAAGATTTTTGTTGTAAATGAAAAAAGGATATCTCTGTTCAAATGCAAAAACAATTTCATCTTTTTTTTCAGGCAAAACAAGGACATCAACTTCTTTTACTGCCTCTCCCTTTTCATCAACAACTTTTGCTTTCTGCATCACAGCCTTATCGTCATGCAGAATCAAATTATGAACTAAAGATCTATCGAAAATTGTTTCTATATCTTTTCCCCTATATTTTCCTTCGAGAATCGGTGGATTGTTATAGGCAACATTAAAAATTTCAATCTTTCCACTTGAATCAAATGTGCCAGCCATCATCCCCTTTCCTTCTATGACTGTGAGTAAAGGATGATGCAATACTCTGATTGATATAACTACAAATAGCACAGCTATTGCTATGAATACTGCAGTTCCCATCACTATACCAAACTGAACAATCAAAAATGGATAGAGAGCTCCAGGCACAAGCCCAAGTACAAGTAGCATTACTATCTTTTTTATTCTATATCCAACCATCTCATCTCCTCCAGAAAAGCCTCCTTTCAGGTTCTTTTTGGTTCTGCGAGACAGGATAATAGTATTCAAATCTCGATGTTGTAAGCGTATCAAAAGCAGACGCATCGATACTCAGCGTGGATCTGCACAGATACATATAGATGTCAGCCAAAAACTTGACGTTATGGAGATCCAGTTTTTTGATCCGTTCAAGTATGTCTATCATTTCCTTAATATCTTTTTTTTCTTTTCCTGTCGCTTTATTCTCCATATCTTTGAGATCAGCTATGTAATCGAACAGGATCTCTGTTGTTGCAACAAAATCCCTGATCCAAGCAAAAAATTTCCCAAGAAGATATCTGTCATACGGATCGAAATTGACAAGCTTCAATTCGATGCCAGCGAGGAGATACAGCAATTCCAGCAACTCGCTTCTGTTGAGATCCTCCTTCTTTGTAAGTTCCTGCAATCTCTTTGCTTCTTCTCTATTCAGAACTTTGTCAACAAAAGTTTTTTCTCTTGTTTCTTCATAGACATTTCTGTTTATAAAATCTTCTATTTCTGGCGGTTGAAAACCATAAGAAGTTTCTTCTGTCTCTCCCACAATCTAAAATTAGTCTACCAATATTTAAAGTTTATTGCGAAAATTTTAAATAATTTAAAAACAATTTCTAATTTGTGAGTCATACTACAGTAGCTATAAGAACAGAGATTTTTCAACATTTGAAGGCTCTCAGAGAAAAACTTGAAAGAGAGAGAGGGGGTCATTGGACATATTCAGATGTGATAAAATTTTTATTAAAGGAGAGTGGTGAATATGAAGAATGATGTGAAAAAAGAAGATAAAAAAATAGAAAAAAGATTGTGTGCACAGGAAGTTTATTTCTGGTTGCTACACTTCAGAAATAGCCTTCTGATATCAATTGT
>Ga0256842_1002380_pt1 | contig 13579 bp, 14 predicted proteins | sample 4559240metaG_FD_185973 | JGI IMG/M metagenome (GOLD analysis project Ga0256842, IMG submission 185973) | Hydrothermal vent microbial communities from Guaymas Basin, Mexico - 4559-240 | ecosystem: Environmental > Aquatic > Marine > Hydrothermal vents | place: Mexico: Guaymas Basin | collected...
TACCCTCCTTTTTGCAAGCATATCCCTGTAGAACATGAAGGCCATATATGAGGCTATAACGGCAAGAACCGCAAAGAGTGCATATAGATAAAGCACTGAACTACCAGCAAATCTTCCCGTGGGCTGACCAATGGATTTATTATAGTAGGAAACGTGATATGTGCCGTTTATCAGAGTTTTATTTACGGTAGTGTTTCCCTGATGGGGTAAGGGTTTTGTATATACGTAATAAATTAGGGGAGAAAAGACAAGAATAACAGCAATCACTGAATAGATCACCCATTTAAGGGCGGAATAATTATAACTGTTGAGCCGTTTGCTTGCGACAAAATCTCCCTGTCCAAGGAGAATGACAAGTATGAAGACAGTGGCGGCTATCACGAAAATACCAAAAAATGCTCCCACAAGATAATAATTCCTGCTTCCCCTACGGATTTCTGAGATAGAAGAATTGTAATTCAGTATAAGAGTCATCAAAGCAAAGAGAGTAATGAAGAGGAGCAGAGTTTTAGCCCTCAACTTCATTTTAATCCAATAAAAATTTTTAGGATTATATTTAAAAGCTTTTACATATGAGTAAAAGAGGGTGAAAAAATGGAAAAAATTCCTAAACTGTATGTTGAGACAAGCCCCGAGGATATTATTGAGAGGGGAAAAGCGAAGAAAAAATGCATAATTATTCAAGGAAATGTTGAGGTGATGCTTGATAAAGGAAAGGAGATACCGAACTTCATAGATCCTGCAAAATCAAAATTTCTAAAAAAAGAGGTTTACGACAGATTTTATCTTTATGTAGACCAGCATTCCCAAGAAATGCTATGCGACGCAGTAATAATTCTTCCTGATAGAAGAACCAGGATAAAACTTCAAAAAGGGGATAAACTGATGCTGTTGCCAGTTGAAGGATTCGTCAAAACCTTAATAGCCGATGTTGGCAACAGAGTTAGAAAAGGGGACGCCTTTGCAGCGATAACAACCAAAAAAGGTGAAGTACATTATTTAAAACCTCCCAAGAATGGGACAGTGATTTACATAGATGAATTCACAAATAAGCCACACTACATATACTACCTGCTTCCTGAGAATCAAGATTAACACAACAAAAACGTTATAAGCACCCACAACAACGGAGTTCGCAGGTGAGTTATATGAAAATGAAAATTGAAAAAGGAGATTTTGTAGTTTTCAACTACATTGGAAGATTTGAAAATGGAGAAGTTTTTGACACAAGTTATGAGGATGTTGCAAAGGAAAACGACATATATGTTGAGGAGAGGCAATATGGTCCTCTCGGAGTTAATGCCGGGGTTGGAGAGCTCATTCAAGGTCTGGATGAGGCGGTTATCGGTATGAAAATTGGAGAGAAGAAGACAGTGGCTATCCCTCCCGAGAAAGGCTATGGAATGCCAAATGAGGAACTTATTATTGATGTTCCCCTCTCGGACTTCACAAATGCTGGTATAGAGCCTATCAAGAACATGTATATAATGACGGACAGCGGAATAGCTAAAATAGCTGAAGTTAAGGAAGACAGCGTTTCCTTAGACTTCAACCACCCGTTGGCAGGCAAAACCCTCATATTTGATATCGAGGTTGTTGATATTCAAAAAGCAAAAGCAGAAACGAAAACAAAAGAAGAAAGTTCAGAAGCTTAAATTAATTAAAGTTGCACCTTTGAATATTACAACCCCCATTGAAGCCAGTAGAGCACTATACTTGAGGCCTGCAGAGAATTTTCCTTCTCTTATTACTCCTATGCCAATCCCCGAAACTATAGCCTGAGTTATAATAAATATCATTATCAACAGTTTTATTGACTCTACAGGGAGATTCACGCCAACTGCACTGCCACTTATATTCTCCATGACCTTAACGACCACACCAAGTATTATTGGCCCAATAACTCCACTGGAGATTATAAAGAACATAGTTTGCATTCCGGTTGAGGCTTTTCTTTCTTGCTTAATTTTGAGTATTTCACGAACATCATTGCCAACAGAGATTAAAACATCTGACATCGGTGCACCTCTCTCGAGGGCCTCAATTAGAATCTTAATAGATCGGTATATAACAGCAGATTTTTCATTTCTCACAGCAAAAGCATTAAGTGCATCAGCAGTTGACCTGCCTTTTTTAATCTCACCAACAACTCGTGTGAACTCATCTGTTAATGCCCCAAATTTTGATGTTGTGAGCTCTTCAAGTGCCTCTGAGAAGGATATTCCAGCTCTCAGGGAGCTTGCCAGATAAAAAAACGCATCAGGCAGCATCCTTTCCATTTCACTTATACGCTTAGTGATTTTCCAATAGGGGTACAGAATTGCCATTCCAAGAAATACCACCACAAATGTTGCAATGCCATATAAAAAGCTATAAAACGAAACTGCAGTTCCTGCAATAATCCCCAGCAATAGGGATATAACCAGATATTCCCCCGCCAAAAAGCCTATTCCAGCTGAATATATGAAAAGCTCATATCTCCTCAAATATTTTGAGGGGATAATTCTGTTAATGAGTTTAATCATGATTGATGAGATACTCGGCATTTTAACCACCAATCACCTCGGTTCACCACGTTTTATCATCACCACCATTATCAGAGACAGAGCTGGAAATGCAAAGAGTAGTATAACCGCAAGACTCTCAACAGGCATGATTAGAGTTTTGGCCATAATCGACCCAGCTAAAATCCCCACCACAAACATTGTTGGCATTACTATTGTGAGGAACATGTAGACAAAAGAGATACCGTTTATTTTCTGAACATATTCAACGAGTTTCATTCTGTAATCAAACGCAAAGTCCTCTGCAAGTTTATAAAGAATATCAGCCAGATTACCTCCAAATTTTATTGCCCTAAGTATCTGTTTTACAGTCCTACTAACGCTTTCAGAGTTCATTTTCTCCTCAAACTTTGTAAGAGCATCCTCAAGAGATGCCCCAGTGCGCATATCCCTGATCATTAAATCAAACTCCTCCGAGATTACTCCGTAATTAGCACTTGCTACAGAGACCATGGCCTCTGTTATACCAACACCAGCACTCAATAAAGATGCCATATGTCTTAGAGCATAAGGAAGCGCTTTCTCGACCTCAGCCACCCTATTTTTCCATACCAACTTGGGATATGTTCTCATGTATATAAACCCAAAGATCAAGCCTAGCAATCCAAAAAGAAATGAAATGCCATATGGGAAATACACTAATATACCAACTGCAAAAGCAAAGATAAATAGAACCACTGATACCACTAAAGTTAAGGCAACGTAGGTATCCTTGCTCATTTTTATATTGGCCCGATATAAGTCATACTCCAGACCTTTAAATGAATTTGAAAGTATCCTAATTGGACCTCTGAAATATTTTAACATCCCCTCAGCAAGTCGTTCAAAGAAAGGTTTTTGAAGTTCCTGTTTTCTCCATTCTATAATTTCAGCTATTTCTTTTTCTGTTTCTTCGACTTTCTCCTTTTCAACTTCCATTTGTATTTGTTTAAGAGCTTTTAGCCGATCTTGAATTGACCTTCCAGAGGGAATACGAGATAAGGGTCGCTCAGCCACTTCAACGGTCTTTCCTCCCAATCTTTCGAGGAAATTTAAAAAAGCGTCAACGACTCCCATTGAATATCACCCTTAAAGCAGATTACTAACTTTATCCGTTGTACTAAGGACACCTGTATCAGCTTCTATTCTCTTTAACAGGCTTTCCTGATCAATGTAAAACTGTCTTATATAGTGTCCAACCTTTTCAATATCCCTTATACCCTTTTCAATCATCCAGTCAAGTATAATCTTTCTCTTTTCCTTCTCTAGTTCAAGTTCTGCCATGCTCATGCCTGTATGATGTGCAAGCTCTGTCATGAATCTGCTTGGAACTCCGGTAGATTCAAGTTCATCTTTAGCTGGATCATATTTGTAAAGTTTGTTTAGCTGTATGCTTTCCCCTTCTATACCTGAAACTTCGGCAATCTCAGTTACACGTCTAATAACACCCTTCTTCCTGCTATTAAAACGAACTAGCATCATGATGATATCCAGCGCCGGTATCATAATTCTTGGAACATTCATAGGCGGGCTTTCTAACCTTACAATAGTTTCTCTGGCTGAATTAGAGTGTATTGTACCCATGCATCCATCATGTCCCGTGTTCATTGCCGTGAACATTGTTCTTGCCTCAGGACCACGCACCTCACCAACTATAATCCTATCCGGTCTCATACGCAGAGTGTTCTTGACGAGGTCATCCATTGTAACTTCTCCTTTACCTTCAAGGTTAGGCGGCCTTGTTTCCAATCTCACCCAGTGTTCTATTGGCAATTGAAGCTCCGCAGTATCTTCAATGCTGATAACTCTCTCACTAGGAGGTATAAACATAGCCAAAGAGTTCAGCATAGTAGTTTTTCCAGAACCTGTTCCACCAGCAATTAAAACATTGGCAGGTTTAACACCCAGACCATCAACGAAAATCCAAAGCAGAGCTGCAATATCAGTGTTCAGAGTTCCATACTTTATGAGATCAATTATTGTCAGAGGATCTCTCTTGAACTTTCTAATTGTAATAGTTGGTCCTTCAAGGCTTATGGGTGGAATTGTGGCATTAACTCTAGAACCATCCGGTAGACGAGCATCTAGAAGAGGGCTCTGTTGGTCTATTCTTCTCCCGACTTCTCTGGCAATTCTCTCTATAATGTTCATAATCTCCTTCTCATTTTCAAATATGATGTTTGTTTTACACATGTTAAACCTTCTATGCCATACATAAACTGGTTTGTCAGTTCCTATAACCATTATTTCCTCTAGGTTGTCATCCCTGACTAGGGGGTCTAACCTACCATAGCCAATCATATTCTGGACGATATGTTCAGATAAAAACTCAATTCTTCCTTCTGAGAGGTGGGGATTTAATTCTTTTATCATATCTCTTACTGCTTTCAAGAATACTTTTCTTCTGGTTTCAAAGTCTGGAATACTTTCAGGATCAATTTGAATCTCAGAAATTGCTCTTTCCCTTACGGTTTTCAATAGTCTTTTCTCATCATCGCTGAGTTTAGGTATGTGGAGTTCATATATTGGCACAGGCTCTTCTTTAACCTTTAAAATACGCACATTACCATATACATCAAGAACCTTAACTTCACCGGAATAGGTTTGATATGTTAATTTGCTGCTTTCTCTCTCTGCTGTGCCTAGTATATCACCTAACGAAGGAGTAGCCTTAACTGGTTCAGGCTTTTGTAAAATGCTCTCTAACGAAGTATTCGCCGGTTCTCGGTAATATGGGGTAATCTGATTTTCTTTTTTTTGTTTTTCACCTTTTGGAGCCTCTTTCAGGGGCTTTTCAGTCTTCATATTTGTTTCTGAAGTCTTTCCTGAAAGTATGCTATCCAAACTTAGACCCTCTCCTCTAGCAAACCCTTCAGGTATTAATTTTTTTTCTTTTTTCTTTTCTCTCTCTTTACCACTCTCTTCGCTATTCTTTTTATCCCTAAAAATATCTTCAAGAGGGGCACTATCTTCGTTCAAAATTTCCTCTATCCAAGATAATCCAGACTTTTTCTTTTTCTCCCTCACTTAGACTCACCTTTTCTTCGTTATTCCAGCTCACATGATATTTAATATCAACATTTTTACCAAGCCAAAATATCCATATAGGATAGTCCATAAAATTAGCAGTTTTCTCCTCTGAATGTGTTAGAGTTGGTGTGGAAATCCCTGTAAGCAGATTATCGGTCAAAGAGAACATATTAGCGGTTAAAGATTCAGGAGGTTTCTCTCTCCTCTCCGGGTGAATATTGATACCTTTATACTCCTGGACAAACTTCTCCATGTACTCATTATATGTCATAGTGTAGTTTGGTTTAAAATCATAATGGGCGGCACCTGAGAATATTACAGGCAATGAAATACCAAACAACGACCAGAACTCATTGCTTTCATCGGGTACATTTATCAGCTTAAGATTCACGACACCAGAATACTTTAAGATTTTTACATATCCATCAATCAAGGGTAAAATACTTGTGATATCTACAACTTGTGGAGTGTTGATTATCTGGGGGTAAAAGACATCGCAAATTGGATTAGAAAGGGTTTCATCAACATTAACTTTACCGTTGACAACACTCCCATTGATGAAGGTTAAGTTTGTTATCTGACCTCCCCCGCATAAGCTTTTATAATCAGCCAAGTTGAGAAGGTATGAAGTATTGTCAGTTATCTGAAAATTAACAACAACAGTCTCATACGGCCTGATCCAGAAACCTAGATGATAATTTAAGGTATTTGCACTGAAATCATTTATATAGTGTATGGTAGTGCCTTCATTATTCCTAACGCCATACATGTATTCGTTATATCCATTTCGGTATATTTTAAAATCATATCTGGGATTTATCATGACAAATTTAGGAAATGGAGCAGTATTAATTAAGGTAACATTAAGATCTATTGTAAGCTCCCCCCGTATTCCAATGTTATTATGATGCTTGTATTTTTCTATTGGATCAGTCCCCGGGAGGGTATATGATGAAGCCAAGACGGGAACAGCTAAAAGCATTATGATAAAAAAGGAAATTATGAGGCGTTTCATTGTATTCACCTCACTTAGATACCTTTGCGATATAGATAAAGCTCTGGTGGGATAGTATATCGGAAACAAATACCGAGGGGACTTTAATTATTACCAAAACTTGTGTATTTGGATCCATCACTAGCATTCCAGAAAGTTTCTCAAGATCAACTACTTCCCAACCATAACTTTCAAGTTCCCTCTTCGCTTCATCTGCCGCTTTTATCTTACCAGCTGCTACTGCTTTAAGAATCTCAGATAAATCTACGTTGTAATTATATGCTGCAGAAGAACTCTGGCTTGAAGTTTGACTGTTTGAATAGGTATCACTTGAACTTTGTCCATTTGATATAGATGTTCCTGCCGGGGTGTATGCTCTCGAATGTTGCTCGGAATATGAATCAGATGAGGATGTACTTGAAGAACTTGATTGTGACTGGGATTCCCTTGCTGAGATTATTCCAGCCTGTTTTGGTAAGAGAACAAACTCTACATACCCCATATTAGCTATTTCCATGTACGGGCTATTGGTTGAATTCTTTGAGAATATTACTATCCTATCCCCCGGAGAAACAAATGCCCCATTTATTCTACTCCTAGGAAGTACTAATGCTATATCCACCATTTCCACTTTACCAACACGATACTGCATTATTTCCTTGTAATCTAAAAAGCTCCCGATCAAGGTCTTTGCTTCATCTTTTGTGTATATCTTTTTACTACCTGCTTTTTCCATGATTACATTCTGGGTTGGTGTGTTATCAATTAGGAAATAGTAGTACTCCTTCCAAAGCTCCAGAAGATAGGGGGTGGCGCTTACTGATTCAACTTCATCAACACTTTTTGCACTCATTATCTGGTTTTCTATGGATTTTAAAGATTCAATAGCCTTTTTTCTCAGTTCATCTGGTAATGGCCTGGAAAGTAATGGCTGAAATTCAAGTTTAATTTGGTCAATCTTTTGTTTTTTAGTTTCGTTTAATATTTTTTCCTGCTTTAATCTTTCTTCCTCTTTTAATTTCTCTTGATATTTTTGAAGAACATCCTGATATACTGCCTTGACATTTATATTCCTAACCTCATCAATAGAAGTTGCCGAATTAATTTTGTTAATTAATTCAGCTTTTTTAACTTTAGCATATGAGAAATTCATGATATCTCCTTTGAAGTATGCATTAACCTCAGCAATTTTTTCTTTTTTAGCTTGTTCAAGCTCTCTAACCCCAGCTCCCTTGTAATAAGAATAGATGCCCCAAGAGACGGCTACGATTATAATTATTATGATTGCAGAACCGATTAAAATTCTTTTCCTACGCTCCCTTTCACGAACACTTCCAATACGACTTATTCTCCTTGGAGGTTTAGCAGGTCTGGGTTTTACAGAGGGTTTTGTAGATTTTATTGGCTCAGACTCGGCACTCGCCTTACCCAACTCTCTTAAACGCCGAATTTTGGCTTCAATATCCTCAGACACGTTGAGCACCACCATCAGCAGTTATCATAAAAACATTCCCTTCTAAGTTAGCTTTTTGAATTCAATACTTTATTTAGATTTCGGTGATTGTATGGAAAGATTGATAGCTAGAGTAATCGAGATTCGAGGGAATTGTCCAGTATTCAATCTTGGAGATAAAATGGTAATCGATGGACCAAGGATAAACCTAAAAGAAACAGATGCCATCTGTACTCATGCTTTTGCCTCGCTTATACCATATATAGCAGCACTGCGAAAAGGTATTAAGCCCAGTGAACTTGGATTAGGTAAGGGAGAGAAGGCTTATATTCAGTGTCTTGATCCAGGACCCCCATATACAGAAGGAGGGACAGTTATTTTTGAGATAACGGTGGTGCGTGATGAAACAAAAGAAAGCTTGGAGGATGGTAAAAGAGATAATAAACGAAGCACATATAGTCATAGAGGTAGTTGACGCCAGAGATCCGATTGGAACCCGAAATAAAAAGTTAGAAAACCTGGTTAAAGAAAAGGGTAAAAAACTACTGATAGTTATGAACAAAGCAGATCTAGTCCCAAAAGACTGGGCTGAGAGATATAAAAAGGAAAGCGAAATTCCGATAGTGTTTATCTCTACCAGAGATCGAAAAGGAACAGGTATTCTGAGAAAGAAGATAAAGAGGCTTGCAAAAGAGTTCTTGGATGAAGAGGATAGGGTTAAAGTTGCTCTTATTGGATACCCAAACGTCGGAAAGAGTACAATAATAAACACATTAAAAGGTAAAAAGGCTGTAAAAACAGCGCCAATACCAGGATATACCAAAAACAAACACTTAATAAAGCTCTCCAGAAAAATATGGCTTATCGATTCACCAGGGGTTGTGCCTATCGATGAATTCGATGAACTTGTCATAAAAGGCGGCTTTCCACCAGATAAGATAGGAGATCCCATCAGGCCAGCTCTCAGATTAATCAAAAGAATTCTTGAAACAAGGAAAGAAGCGCTGACCGAGAAATATGATATCCGAGATTTCGAAAGTGAAGAACAAATACTTGAGGCAATCGGAAGGAGGAAGGGTCTGATCAGAAAAGGAGGAGAAGTTGATATTGAAGAGGCCGCTCGTTATTTCCTCAGAGAATGGCAGACAGGCAGATTTACCCTCTTCGGAAAAGAGGAGAAAAAAGAGGAGGAATTAGTCAGAGATTTTGACAAGATTTTAGCTGCCGTCGAAAGGGATCTCCTTCTGGACCCAAGAAGGATTCTATGGAAATTCGGAGATAAGCTGAGGGAGAAGCTTGACAGCACAAAACGCGTTGGGATAAGGGAAATCGAGTGCTTCACTGTTGGAATTGCAACAGGCTTTAAGAAATGCGACTCCGCCTTGAAGTTCCTCGAAGAGTTAACTGGCAAACATGTTCTGGCAAGTGAATGCTTCGGAAAGAAGTGGAAAGGTGTTATAGCAATCCTGGAGTGATATGTATGAGACTTTTGACAATCTCCATTACTCTCACCCCCAATGTATTTATGACATAAAGATTAAAAGGATTTAGTCGTATATCCGGAAATATGCTGCATAACATATTACTCACGACATCACGAGGAATTGAAGATTTAGCCAGAAGAGAAGCTGAGATGCTATTTAGAGTTAGGGGGATCAAGGTTAATGTTGAAGAAAAACCCTTTGGAGTTGAAGGAAGGCTGTTAGTGGAGGTTGAAGAGAGTTTTTATATCGATGAGAAAGGTAGAAAGAGAGAATTTAACTCAGCCACTTTCCTCAACGAGAATTCCCGACTTCTGCATCGTGTGATAGTTGAGATAGCATCAAGAAAATTTGAAAAAATTGAGGAGGATGAAAAGGATAAGGCATTAAAGCGCATCTATGACTTCGTTTCTCAGATACCTGTTGAAAGATATCTCAAGCTCAGTGAGAGTTTCGCCGTGCGATCATTCCGAAAGGGGGAGCACAATCTGACCAGTCTGGACATCTCAAAAACAGTTGGGAGGGCAATTTATGATAGATTAAGCAAATATGGAACGCCTAAAGTTAATTTAGATCATCCAAACGTAATTTTCAGAGCAGAGCTTATAAATGAAGTTTTTTTCCTTGGAATTGATACAACCGGGGACTCATCGCTCCATAAGAGGCCCTGGCGTGTTTATGACCATCCGGCACATCTGAAAGCTTCTATAGCAAATGCAATGATTGAGCTTGCCGAGATTGATGGGAATGCTTCAGTGATTGATCCAATGTGTGGCAGTGGAACGATACTAATTGAACTTGCGCTTAAGGGGCATGAGGGGAGAATTCTGGGCATTGAGAAGTACATGAAGCATTTGAAGGGGGCCAGAATGAATGCTTTAGCAGCAGGAGTTCTGGATAAAATCGAGTTTATTCATGGCGACGCCACAAAGCTTGCTCAATATGTTGATTCTGTTGATTTTGCCATAAGTAACTTGCCATACGGGCTGAAGATAGGAAGGAAAAGTCTGATACCAAAACTTTACATGGACTTCTTCTCTGAGCTGGCAAAGGTTTTAGGGAGGAGAGGAGTTTTTCTAACAACAGAAAAAAGAGCGATTGAAAAGGCATTCAAGGAAAATGGATTCAAGATTTTACACCACCGCCTCATCGGACATGGGGGGTTGATGGTTCACCTGTATGTTGTAGAATAAAACTTTTAAACGGAGTTATCTCACTCATAATGGTGGTACAATGAGAGCATGGAGGATAGCATTGATTGCGGTTATAGGATCTCTCATCCTTGGAGGGGTTATATATTTTGCAGTTTCACACTACGGCACCTACACGTATCAGTGGAAAACCAATCTACACAGTTACAAAACGTATGACCTTCTCGGTGACTCAACACTAAACGGCTATATAAAAGCCAACGGCGAGATAAGTGTCTACATCCTGAGAGAGGAGGACTTCAAGAAAATGAAGCAAGGAAAGCCCTTCAGTTATTACAAAGCTTGGAAACATGTGAAAAAGGCTGAATTCGAAGGGATTCAAATCCCCGGAAGCGACTACATTTTGGTCGTCAAAAATGAAGAGAATAAAATGCAGTGGATTTCAGTGAAATTACGAGAAAAAAGATCAGCACAGGATTGACTCCTCGGCCAGAACATCCTCCTCAAGCTTCCCTATGCCCTCTATCCACGCCTCTATCTCATCCCCGTGCCTCAGCGGGCCAACCCCCGCTGGGGTTCCGGTCGCTATTATATCTCCTGCTTCGAGGGTCATAACCGAGCTTATGTACTCGATTATCTCGGGGATTTTGAATATCATCTCACTTGTCCTAGCGAGCTGTCTGAGCTCACCGTTGACCTTCAGGCCCAACTCCAGGTCGCTCACGTCCAGCTCACGTTTGTCAACCAGCCTGGGGCCGACCGGAGCGAAGGTATCGAAGCCCTTAGCAACTGTCCAGGGAAGGCCCTTCCGCTTGGCCTCCCACTGCAGGTCTCTAGCCGTTATGTCCAGCAGAATCGTGTAGCCGAGGACGTACTCCATGGCCCTCTCCCGTGAGATTCTCCTGCCCCTCTTTCCGATTATCACGGCAAGCTCAACCTCATGGTCAACGCGCTTGCTTATTCTCGGCAGGATTATGGCCTCTTTTGGGCCTATCAGGGAGCTCGGAGGCTTGAGAAAAATCACCGGCTCCTTCGGAACCTCATGGCCGAGTTCCTTTGCGTGCTTCGCATAGTTTCTTCCGAGGCAAATTATCTTGCTTGGCTTTACCTCGTAAAAACCGTCTATGTAGGGGAGCCTGACCATATACACCACCTGACACTGTTATCTGAGGACAGGAATTAAACCTTTCTGAATACCTGCAAAGACGAAAGGAAAAGCAACCTTTATTCATAGTGGCGAATGAGAACTTTTACTCCACCTCCGATGTTACCCTTGCCCTCATGAACTTCAACCCCCAAACCATCAGCGCGCCCTGAATCGCCAGAGCGATGAGAAAGCCAGCGATATGTGCACCCAGCGACAGCGGATGACTGGTGGCGAAGTAGTAAACCGTGTAAGCGCCGATGGGTATGTTGAGCAACACGCTCGCCACGAGGCCCGGGTTGTAGCCGTGCCTGAAGAACATACCCACGTGCGAGAGGGCATTTAGGATTGAGAAATAGGCCGTCCATATCCCGAGTGAAACACCTATAAGCCCAGCAAGTATGGCCGAGAGCGGAAACGCGACGAAAATTATTGGAACGTTAATCCAAAGGGCGTGTGTTTTTGTGAGAGGCCAGTCCTCCCGCTTTGAGCCCAGGGCTTTCCTGTTGAAGAACTCCAAGAAACCGCCGGGGTATATGTACTCCTCGAACTGGTGCACCCAGTAGACCGGTGTCTGCAACCAGATGAGGAAGAGAGCGAAGTTCTCCTTGAGGACGAACAGAACCAACACAACCGTTAAGTATATGGCAAGAAAGGGTGTCGGGACCGGCCAGTACTCTTCAAGCCATGCCATCACCGAACGTTTTTCCGTGGACTTCACGGCGACCACCGATTTAAAAAACGTTCCTGCGGGATATAATCCTGACGGTGCTTCCTAGGGTCGGGTGAAGTCATCTGATTTACAATCGTTATTCCGGTGTTTTCGCTTCTATTGGAAGATTGCAAAAACTTTAAAGCTCATTGCCCCCCTGAGGGATTATAATGCCGTTAGAAGAGCGGAGAGGAGTTTCATTAACTCTACTTTATCCCTAATTTCAACGTTATCCATCCCAAAAATGCCGGGGTTTGCTTTAAAGCCCATTATTACAACGTCTCTATCCCGGTATTTGACGATGGGTGTTTTCTCTATTCGCTTAGCTCTTCCCCAACCTCCGCCAAGAGTTTCAGGGCGTCAGAGATGCTTTTTATACTCTTCGTGATGCCACTTTCCATACCCTTCCGCAGTGCCTTTGTAAGCTTAATTATCTCCTCCGGGCTTATATATCCGCAATTACCTCATCCTGCTTATTATGCCAGAATTGCCCCCGATCGTTAGCTCAAGGGAGCCTCCTGCTATTAAGCTCTGAAGCTTGAGGAGCATTCCCGCGAGGTTTTTTTATAAAAATGGAAAGGGAAGTCACTCCTTCTTCAGCGGAGCAATTTTATTATCACTTCCCCATCCAAGGTCAGATTGTTGAACTTGATGTGAAGCTCTGTTTCGGTGCCTTCGACAGTTTCAATGACCTTCTCCAAGTCCACTTTTGGAAGCAGCTTTTCTTTTGCCTCCACAGTGAAAGTTTTCATTTCCCCTTCCTTCTAATATGCCTCGACTAGAGATGGGGTCGGGTACCACCTGTGCTCCTCCACCTCGATTCTTATGTTCAAGGGCTCGAGCCTCTTATCTGGGTCAAACCCGCGCTCTATTCCCCACTTTCTCAGATGCCTGAGAACCATGCGAGCCCCCAACGTTGCCAGCGGGTAGAACGGAATCAGGAACGGGTTGTTCTTCATGACCGTGGGAAGGCCCCTGACAACTTCCCTGTACAGGTGCCTCCAAGCGTGGTAGAGGTGCAGGAACTGGCCGTACGTTATCATCTCGTCTATGCGGTAGAACTCCTGATCC
>Ga0256842_1002381_pt1 | contig 13576 bp, 14 predicted proteins | sample 4559240metaG_FD_185973 | JGI IMG/M metagenome (GOLD analysis project Ga0256842, IMG submission 185973) | Hydrothermal vent microbial communities from Guaymas Basin, Mexico - 4559-240 | ecosystem: Environmental > Aquatic > Marine > Hydrothermal vents | place: Mexico: Guaymas Basin | collected...
GTTGTGTAAAAGATACTGGTAGTGAAAAACCAAAAATGCAGAGTAAGCCTTTAAAAGAATTAGAGTACTTTTTAACATATATGTCAAATGGTATGAAGCTTAACGGCCCAGATACAAGAAAGTAAAGGATAAAAATATGAAAAAATTACTTTTAACAAGCATAATAGCAGTGGCGTTTCTTTCTGGCTGTGCCATGACTAGTCCAAGTGCATCAAATGATGTTGATTCTGCAATTGCAAGTGCACAAATGAAATATGACAAAGCTCATAGTGAAATGGTTGCATGGGGAAAAACAAAATCTTTGATCAAAAAAGCTAAAAAATTAGCTAAAACTGATCCTAAAAAGGCAATTGCTTTAGCAAATGAAGCAGCATATCAGGCAGATACAGCACTTGCTCAATCAGAAGAGTTTGAAAAGACTTGGCAAGCTGCAGTACCTAAGTAAAGAGAGAAAAAATGAGTTCATTAAATAGAAGAGAATTTATATATATGATGTCTGTTTTAGGGGCATCATCACTATATGCAAAGTCGCATCAGAAACTTTTTGATGTTAAAAATGTAGATGATTACTATAAGATTCAAAACTTTGGTAATGCAAGATTTTTGCATATGACAGATTGTCATGCTCAGCTACTTCCTGTACACTTTAGAGAGCCTAGTGTTAATCTTGGATTTGATTCAAGTTACGGTAAGCCTCCTCATATTGTTGGAAGTCATTTTCTTAAGCATTATGGTATAGAAGAAAACTCAAGAGCAGCTTTCTCTATGACATGTATAGATTATGCACAAAATGCAAAAAGATTTGGTAGAGTAGGTGGTTTTGCTCATATCAAAACATTGACAGACCATTTAAGAGGTACTTATGGTAAAGATAAGACTCTATTTTTAGATGGTGGTGATACATGGCAAGGAAGTGCAACTTCTCTTTATACTAGAGGTAAAGATATGGTTGAGGCACTTAATATCTTGGGTGTAGATGTTTGTACTGGTCACTGGGAGTTTACTTATAAAGATAAAGAAATCTTAGAAAATATTAAACTTTTAAATGCTGATTTCGTTGCGCAGAATGTTTTTGTAAAAGATGAAGCTCTTATGGATGGAGCTGAAGCTTTTGATGAAGATAGTGGTAGAGCATTTAGACCATATATTATGAAAAAAATGGGTGACAATAATGTTGCAGTTATTGGACAAGCTTTCCCTTATACAACTATTGCAAATCCACAGAGATTTATTCCTGATTGGACTTTTGGTATTCGTCCAGAAGAGATGCAAGAGTTAGTTGATGAAGTAAGAGAAAAAGAGAAACCTGATGCTATTATAGTTATATCTCATAATGGTTTTGATGTTGATAAGAAGATGGCATCGGTTGTTAGTGGTATTGACTTTATATTTGGTGGACATACTCATGATGCTGTTCCTGAAGCTGTTCCTGTTAAAAACTCAAAAGGTACAACACATGTTATCAACTCAGGGTCAAATGGTAAGTTTATAGGTGTACTTGATTTAGATATTAAAGATAAAAAAGTACGAGATTTTAGATTTACATTGATGCCTGTTTTCTCAGATTTACTTCCTGAAGATAAGACGATGAAAAAGTATATTGAAGATGTAAGAGCTCCTTTTATAGAGAAGTTGACTAAGCCTTTGGCTACAACTGACAACCTACTCTATAGAAGAGGTAACTTCAATGGTACGTTTGATCAAATCATATGTGATGCACTTCGTGAAGTAAAAGGTGCTGATATCTCTATGAGTCCTGGATTTAGATGGGGTACTTCAGTACTTCCTGGTGAAGCAATCACATTTGATGATTTGATGAATCATACATCTATGACTTATCCTGAGACTTATGTAAGAGAGTTAAAAGGTGTAGATATTCATAATATCTTAGAAGATGTAGCAGATAACTTGTTTAATAAAGATCCATTCTTACAGCAAGGTGGAGATATGGTTAGAACAGGTGGATTATCTTATACAATAGATCCTAGAAAAGAGATAGGAAAAAGAATTACAAACCTTCAGATGAGTAGCGGTGAGAAGATAGATGCAAATCGAATCTATAAACTTGCTGGTTGGTCAACTGTTGGTAGTGCTTCTACAGGAGAACCTGTTTGGGAAACTGTAGAGACTTATCTAGCAGATCACAAGCATATTAAAAACTTAAAGCTTGAGACACCAGATATCATAGGTGTTAAGAATAATCCAGGGATTGAATTATCACTTTATAAAAATTAAAATGTATCTTGGTGAGAAACACTTCTCACCAAGATACTACTACTGCGAGGAATATATATGAAAAAGACACTATTACTTACCATCCCAATTTTTTTATTTGCAAATTTTTTTGAATTTAAACCAGTAAAAATCAATAACGATATAAGCTGTTTTGTAGGAGACTTTAATCCTCTTAAAAAATCAAACCAAGGTTTTGTATCTAATGTATGTTATATAGATATGGGAAATTTTCTGGTACTACTTGATGCAAGTGCTACTTATAATTTTGCAAAAGAGTTAAATGCTTATATAGAAAAATCTACAAATAAGAAAATAAGATATGTAGTTATATCAAACTACCATGACGATAGACTTTTAGGTGCTTCATACTTTAAAGAAAAAGGTGTAACAATTATAGGTGGAGCAAATATGCCTGAAATGATAAAAGAGCACGCTAGCAAGTATACTAGTGCATTAAAAAAACTGCCAAAAGACCTTACAAAAAATACTAAGGTTGTAAATCCAGATATCTTAGTAGAGAAAGATTACACCATAAAAGGTAGTAAAAAATCTATAAAAATCATAAAACCTAGTGAAGCTACACAATCATCAACAGATCTTATAGTATATAGTAAAAAAGACAGTTTTATATTTACAGGCAATACAATATTTAATGGTCGTTTTGTTAATTATGCAAGTGATAGCAATATAGATGAATGGATAAAAGCTTTACATGTAATAAAAAATATGAATGTTAAATATATAATGCCAGGACATGGTAATGATTTTAGTGCTAACTCATATAAGCCGACTTTAGAGTACTTAGAAATGTTGAGAAAACAAGTTAAAGTTGCATATGAAAAAGATATTGACCCAGCTGATTTATCTAAAAATATACATACAGATAAATTTAAAAACATACCTCATTATGAAGAGCTATATATGAGAAATGCTAGAAATTATTATGATCAATTAGAGTGGGAATAGGAGAGTAATATGAAAAAGATAATTCTGATTTTATTGATTAGTGTATTTACTTTTGCGAAAGTTGATTATGCAGAGCCATTGCCAGATTTTGAAACTCCAAGAAAGTGGCTTATAAGGGTTAACACTAGTAAAACAGAAATACTTAACCATACTATCAATGCAATAAATAACGTTTTAAAAGGTTATCCTGAAGAGGCTTTACATGTAGAGGTTATTTTTTATGCAAATGGTATAAGAGCAATGAAAAAAGATTATGATCAAAAAGTTTTAAATAGAATAAAATCATTGATGATATATGATAATATAAGATTTGTAATATGTAAAAATACTATGGATACTATGGGTTGGGAAAAAACTGAGTTTATAGGTGGTGCAGACTATGTTCAAATAGGTATTGCTGAAGCCCTTGAGAGAGTAGCAGATGGGTGGATTGATGTTAAACCATATTAGAAATATAGTTTTTGTTATTTTTGTTATGAATTTTACTCTGCATGCTGATTATGATATGGGGAAAAAAATATTTGAGAAAAAATGTTCTTCGTGTCATATTGGATATATAGATGGTAAAATATTAGAAAATAACTTTTTACAAAAGGATAATAAGCTATTGAAATTAACATCTCCAAATGTTAATATGATTACCTATTTTCTTATGGAAGATGCAAATCATATTGGTGATAAAAATGATCCTGAAATGCAAAGATTGGAAATAGAAGAGTATGTAAAAGATTATCTTTATAACCCTAGTAGAGAAAATAGTATCATAAGAGAAGAGTTTTTAAAATATTTTGATAAAAAAGAGAGTATGAAGGGTAAAGTTAGTGAAGATGAGATATCTAATATAGTTGACTATTTATTTAAATATGAAGAAAAAAGAGAGAAGAAAAAAGAGATAAAAAAACTAAAAAGTGTAAGTATAGATGATATTTTAAAAGAAGCAAAAAAAGAGAAAAAACTTGTTATGATTGAAGCCATATCAAAAACATGTTATTATTGTAAAAAAATGGAGAGAGAGGTACTTTCAAAAGCAGATATTAAATCAGCTATGTATAAAGATTTTGTATATATGAAAGTAGATATAGATAAAGAAACATTGCCTTTGGATTTACAAAAGCATTATAAAAAAATAACCCCTTCATTTTTTGTATTAGATGCCAATGGAAAGTTACTTAATAGTTATCCAGGGAGTTGGACAAAAAAAGATTTTTTTGAAATAATGAGAGAAAATATAAAATGAGAGAAGAGATGGGTAGTGTAGTAGAAATATTTTCAGCTACTGTTGGTTCTAGTGGTCTTCCTAGACCTGTGGTAAAGAGTTTAGAGCTTATTGAAGGTTATGGTATAAAAGATGATAAGTTTGCAGATGATGATTTAGATAAGAGCGTTATGATAGTAGGTCAAAACTCTTATGATATAGCTAAGAAAAATAGTATAGATTTATTACCTGGAAGTTATGGCGAAAATGTTTTACTTAGTTTTGACCCGCATACCTTAAATATAGGAACAATATTAAAAATAGGAAATACTACTGTTGAGATTACTGAAAAATGTACTATTTGTGATCATTTGAGTGTATTTAGTCCTAAGCTACCAAGGCTTATAAAAAAGCATCGTGGTATGTACTGTAAGATACTAAAGGGTGGTCAAATCACCACAGAATTATTGGTAACAATTTAACTCCTCAATACAATTAATTTAATTTTTATTAAAATTTTATTTAATATTCAAGAGTAGAATTTCATTAAGAATAAAACAATAGGATTGAATATGAATAATAAAATTGATATTTTAAAAAAAGAGATAGGTAAAATTATAGTTGGTCAAGAAGACTTAGTAGAGTCTTTATTGATAGGACTAATCTCAGGAGGGCATATCCTGGTAGAGGGTGTCCCAGGTCTTGCTAAAACTACAGCGATAAATGCATTATCAAAATCTATAGGATTAGATTTTAACAGAATCCAGTTTACTCCAGATTTGCTTCCAAGTGATGTTGTAGGAACAGAGGTTTACAATCAAAAAGATGGTACTTTTAGTGTAAGAAAAGGGCCAGTATTTACAAACTTGCTTTTAGCAGATGAGATAAATAGAGCTCCTGCAAAGGTACAATCTGCTCTTTTAGAAGTTATGCAAGAGAAACAGATAACGATTTCAGATACAACATTTAAATTAGATGAGCCATTTTTGGTAATGGCAACTGAAAACCCAGTAGAACAAGAAGGTACATATAGACTTCCTGAAGCTCAACTTGATAGATTTATGATGAAAGTTATGGTTGATTACAATACTCCAGAAGAAGAGTTTGAAATAGTGCAAAGAGTGGCTAAAAATGGTTTTGAAGAAGTTAATCAGGTTGCAACTATTGAAGATATAATGGCTTTAAAAGAAGAGTTGAAATTAATACATGTAGATGATGAAGTTCAAAGATACATGGTAAATATTGTATTTGCTACAAGAGACCCAAAAAAATATGGCATACCTGAACTTGAAGGTAAGATTGAGTTTGGAGCAAGTCCTAGAGCCTCAATAGATATGTATAAAGCAAGTAGAGCAATGGCACTTTTAAGAGGTAAAGACTTTGTTACACCATTAGATGTTGCAAAAGTTGTTACAAGTATACTAAGACACCGTATAGTGCTTAGTTATCAAGCAGAATCTAGTGGACTAAATAGCGATAAAATAGTAGAACAGATTATAAACTCAATAAAAATTCCTTAAAGGGATTTTTTATGAAAGAAAAATTAAAAGAGATACTTTTAAAAGTAAAAAAAACTGTTTTTACAGGTAACTTAGGTAATACTTTAACTACTTTTAAAGGTACGGGATTAGATTTTAGTGAGATAAAAGATTATGTTGTTGGGGATGATGTTAGATCCATAAATTGGAAATCAACAGCAAAAGGTATGGGTGTAAAAGTTAATCTCTTTAATGAAGAGAGAGAGCTAAATATCATCATAGCATACATGGTAAATGGCTCAATCTTTTTTGGAACAAAACGTATTAAACAAGAAGTCATGGCAGAAGTTATGGGCTTTTTAACATACTCTGCTTTAAAAAATAGTGATAGTTTAACAACACTGTTTTTTGATGAAAATCCAACAAAAATATATAAACCAACAAAAAATTTAGGTGTTTTAGAAGATACTTTAGCTTTTGCCTTGGAGTTAGATGTATTAGGTAAAAAAATAGACTATAAAAACTTTTGTGATTTTATCAATACAAATAAAAGAAAAAAATCTCTTATATTTTTGATAGGAGATTTTTACGAGGATGTAGACCTCTCTTCAATAGCGTTCAAAAATGAAGTTTATGCACTTATGGTAAGAGATAGATTTGAAGAAGATCCCCATCTTTTAGGAGATATATCTTTAGTTGATCCAGTAAGTATGAGAGAAGATAGTATGACTTTAGATAAAGCTAGTTTAAAAGAGTATAAAAACTTGATAATGCAACATGATGAAAAACTTTATGAACACTTTACACAAAATAGAATTAGATATGGAAAAATATATACGGATGATGACATTTTTCTTAAAATTTCTCAGATATTAAGAGGATAGATATATATGGAAAAATTAAAAGATATAAAAGATATTGTTGATGTTGTCGACTACTCTTTATACTATCTCCTGGGGAGTATACTTTTTTTTCTTGTATGCTTGGTACTGTTATTGTACTACTTTAAAAAGCCAAAAAGAAGAAAAAAACCTACTTCTAGAGAGATAGCATTAAATCATCTTAAGAGCATTGATTATGAAGATGAGAAGAGTATGGCATATATATTTACTCTAAATATAGATGAATTTATAAACCAAGACAATCAAGGAAAAGTAGATAGTGTTTTAAATAGACTAGAAGAGTATAAATATAGAAAAAATATTTCAAAAGCTAGTAGTAATTTAAAACAAAATATAAAAGAGATAATAAAGGAGATTAAGTAGTGTTAAATCAAATAGTATTTGAATATGCTTGGGCATTCACAATTTTAATTCCTTTTTTTATATGTCAGTTACTATGTAAGCCAAAAATGGATGCTATATTTTTTCCAACTATGCAATACATAAAAAAAGCTACAAAAAAGAGTATGTTTTTAGAAAAAATTATAAAAGTTATGATAATTGTACTTTTAGTAACTTCTATAGCAAGCCCTATTATAAAAGATGAGATAAGTATACAAAATGATAAAGGGTATGAAATCTCACTAATCGTAGATGCAAGTGGTTCAATGGCACAAAATAGTAAATTTGATATTGTAAAAGATATAGTAAGTGATTTTTTAGATAAGAGAGTGCATGATAAAGTTGGATTGAGTATTTTTGCTGATTTTGCTTATGTAGCAGTTCCTTTAACATATGATAAAAAGAGTATAAAAAGATTGCTTAAAAGGATTCAAGTAGGTGTTGCAGGGAGTAGAAGAACAGCACTTTATGAAGCTCTATTTTTGAGTTCAAATCTGTTTAAAGACTCTAAAGCAAAGAAAAAAATAGCTATTTTATTAACGGATGGCATGAATAATGTTGATAATATCCCGCTTGATGTAGCTATAAAAACTGTGCAGAAGTATGGTATAAAAGTTTATACTGTTGGTATCGGAAATGCAGGAGATTTTGATGCAAATGTGTTAAGAGAGATAGCTTCAAAGAGTGGTGGAAAGTTTTTTGCAGCAAATAGTAAAGAAAGGTTATCTAAGATATATGCGACTATAGATAAGCTAGAAAAAAGTGATATTAAGGCTGATAAATATGTAAAAAAGAGGTATCTATTTTTCTATCCACTTAGTGTAGCTCTATTTTTAATGATGATTCTATTTTTTAGAACAAAAAGGGAGTTATTATGATATCTTTTTTACATGTAGAATTACTTTGGACTTTACTTTTTTTAATACCTATGATTTATGTATTGAGGTATTCAAAGAAAACAAGTAATGCCATTTTTTCACAAGAAGTATTAGATAGGATAAGAGTAAAAAATAGAGGTTTTAGTAGATTAGTAAGAGATATTATTTTTATAGCAGCAATATTTTTTGTAATTATAGCATTGGCACGTCCTTATATAGACAAAGAGGATATAAAAGTAAAATCAAGTTTTATCAATGTTGTTGTTGGTTTTGATATATCTAACTCTATGTTTGTTGATGATATTTACCCAAATAGATTTGAATTAGCAAAAAAGAAGTTTGATATTTTTCTAAAAAATATGAAAAATGCAAGAGTTGGTATAGTAGGTTTTAGTTCACAATCTTTTTTAATAGCACCTCTTAGTGAAGACTACCACTCATTAAACTTTCTAGTTAAAAATTTAAGTGTAGAGAGTATGAGTTTGAGAGGTACGAGTTTTATGAGTGCTCTTGAAGCTGCGAATGACCTTTATGATAGTGATGAAAAGAAAGCTTTTTTGATATTTACAGATGGTGGGGATAAAAGTGATTTTACTCCAGAGATAGAGTATGCAAAAAGCCATAATATAGTTGTATTTGTTTATGCAATAGGTAGTGATAAAGGTGGTGTAGTAAAAAGTAAAAATGGAGCATTAAAAGATAAAAATGGAAATATAGTAGTAGTAAAAATAAATGAAAAAGTTAAAGAGTTAGCATTGAAAACAGGTGGTGCTTATATGCGTTCAGTTTTGTCTTCAAAAGATATTGCTCAGATAAGCAACTCAATCAAGTCAAAATTTAAAGCAAAATCGCAGAAGGAGACTCTTATAAAAGATAAAAAAGAGTTGTTTTATTATCCTCTTGCTTTAGCAATACTACTATTTTTTATGGCAAGTTTTTCTTTGAGAGGTAGAAAAAAATGAGACAGTTAATAATTTTGATTTTTTGTACAATTTTTCTTCAAGCAGGCATCTTAGATTTTAATAAAATAGATAATGCAAAGCAAGATTATAGAAATAAAGAGTATAAAAGCGCAATAAAATCATATAGTATGGTAAAAGATAAAAGTGGAGCTACTTATGATTTAGCAAATAGCTACTATAAAGATGGACAGTATGAAAAGGCTCTAAAAGAGTATAAACAGGTAAAAAATCCAGATTTAGAGTTTAAAAAACTACATAACATAGGTAATACTTATGCTAAGTTGGGAAAAATTGATAAGGCTATAAAGAGTTATGAGGATGCGCTAAAGATTCAAAAAGATAGTGATACTAAATTTAATTTAGATTTACTAAAGAAGAAAAAGAAGCAAAAGCAACAGAAAAAGAAACAAAAAAAGAAGAAAGAGCAAAAAAAGAATAAACAAAAAAAGAATAAAAGTGGAGATAAAAAACACAAACAGAAAAATGATAGTAAAAAACAGCAAAAAAATAAAAGTTCAAACAAAGATAAAAAAGATGAACAGCAAAAACAGAACAAAAGTGGTGTTGGAGATAGACAAAAAGCAAATCAAAATAGAGAGAAACAACTCAAAAAATCTAAAAAAAATAAAGATAGTACAAAACAAAAAATGAAAAAAATAGAACCAATTAGTAACATGGAAGAGAGGAAATATAAAAAAATGTTAAATCAACGTGGTATTAACACTCTTATGTTGCCATTAAGTACGAAAGGAGATAGAAATAATGAAGAAAAACCTTGGTAAGATACTATTTATAATACCACTACTATTTGTGAGACTTTTTGCAGTAGGGGTAGAAGCTGTCGTTGATAAACAAGCTATATATAAAGGTGATAGTGTAAGATATACTATAAATATAACGGGGGAAAACCCAGTATTTCCAAATATATCTAAAATAGCAGGTTATGATATACGTAGCAGGTCTTCATCTAAAAGTATAAGTAATTTTAATGGAAATTCTAAAATAATAACTTCAAAAACATATGTTTTTTATCCGACAAGAAGTTTAAATATTCCATCTTTTAAGGTGAGTATTGATGGAAAAGAGTATAAAACAAATGAGATAGAAGTAAGAATAGTAGAGCCAACAGCTTCACAGCAAGGAGGAGATTTTTCTGTTGATATAAAAATCGATAAAAGTGATGTTTATGTAGGAGAGCCAGTAAGAGTAGATGTAAATTTTAGATATAAAGTCAATGCAAAAGCTGATAAAATAATGATTACTCCACTTAAAGTTAATAACTTTTGGATAAAAAAAGTAGATAAGCCAGTAGAATCAATTCAGCAGGATATTATAACTCAAACATATAGATACTTGATTTTTCCACAAAAACAGGGTGATTTTGAAATACCTTCAATAGAAGCAAATGTCGGCACAATAAAGGTTAACTCTGGAGGTAATTTTTTTAATGATCCTTTTTTTGATATTGTTGATAGAACAATGCAATGGAAGAAGCTTTTTTCCAATAAAATGTATGTACATGTAAAGCCATTACCTGACAATTTAGAAGTATATGGAGATTTTGATTTCAGAGCTACAGTTGATACAACTGAGATTAAAGCAAATAAACCAGTAAATTTAACACTAGAAGTATACGGTGAAGGGAATATAGATGATATTGAAAAATTCTCAATAGATATTGATGAGGTAGTAGTATATAGCGATGAACCAAAAATAGATTCGTCTTTAAATGGTGAAGTTTATGGTGGTAAGTTTACTCAAAAAATAGCGCTCATCGCAGATAGAGATTTTACAATTCCAGCTTTAAAGTTTAAATATTTTGATAAAAATAGCCATAAAATTGTTACAAAAACAACGAAACCTATAAGTATAAAAGTAAAAGGTGGTAAAAAAGTAAATACACAAATAAAACTAGATAAAGGTGATACAAAAATAGAAATAGCTCCAACTACAGAGGATAAACAGATAGTTGTTGAAAATACCGATAAAGAGTTTTTGTATCTACTGATAGGATTTTTAGTGGGTGTATTGGTTTCCATTGGATATACAAAAGTATCATTTAGAAAAACTGAAAAAAAAGATATGCCAATTATCAAAAAAATCAAAAAATCAAAAACTGATAGAGAGTTATTTGATATATTAATTGCTTATGGACAAACAGACCTATTTATTCAGTCTAAATTAGAGATATTGGAAAATAATATATATGGAAAGTCTTCTGTACAAATAGATAAAAAAGAGATTATAGAGCACTTTTTAGAGCTAGAAGAGGGGTAGTATATCCCTCTTCTATAGTAAGAATTTATCGATAATCTCTTTATATTTTTTCTCTATTATATGTCTTTTTTTCTTAAAGGTATTAGTTAGTTCTTCCCCAGACTTGAACTCATTTTCTAAAAAATGGATGTTTTGCAATTTTTCAAAAGGTTTAAAACCTTTATTTTTATTGAGCAAAGCATTCATGTCACTTTTTATTTTACGTAGTATTTGTTGGTCTTCTAGGACATTTTCCATAGTATTAACTACTTTATCAAAATTTTCCTGCACATACTCTTTTAGTTTTTCAAAATCAGGGACAACTAGCATACCAAGACCTTTTTTATCTTGACCAACTAAGATGTTATCACTTATAAATGGTAACATTGATATAGCAGATTCTATACGACTTGGGTCTATATTTTCTCCACTTGCAAGAACTATTACCTCTTTTGAGCGTCCTGTTATGATAAGTTCATTTCTGATTGTAAACTTACCTAAATCTCCAGTTTTAAAATATCCATCTTTTGTGAAGGATTTACTGTTTTCTGCTTCATTATTATAGTATCCTGGAGTTACTTGGTCACCTTTTAATATAATCTCTCCAACTTCCCCAACTTTGCAATCTTTATCATATTCATTAAGTATTCTTAAGTCAGTTCCTTCAACAGGAAGTCCTAGAGTTGAAAAAGTATTGCAGTTTAGTGCACGTCCTGCAATAGCTGGTGCACATTCTGTCATACCATAAGCATTTACAATACGAATTCCAATGGCATCAATCCACTCATCAAGAAAGTCAGGAAGAGTTCCACCGCCACTTATAGCAAGTCTAAGTCTACCGCCAAATTTTTCTTGAACAAGTTTTAGCTTATTCTTTGCAAATTTATTTGGTAAGTATAAAAATAGTAGTTTTATATATGAAAATAGTTTTTTATATGTAGAGATAAATCCCTCTTTTTCAAAACGAGGAAGCTCATCTTTAATTACTCTAAGATTGTAGTTATATTTAGCAGAAATTGCTACAAGTTTTTTAAATATTTTTGCTTTTTTAGCATCTTTTTTTTCTAAAGCATTGTTTATTTTTGTATACATAGATTCCCAGAGTCTAGGAACTGTTGCAACTAAAGTAGGTTTAAAATTTTCCAAATCAGTAGCAAAAGTTTTGATAGTGGAGTAAACCATGGTGCAACCATAAGAGATAATCAAATATTCACAAGTTCTTTCAAATATATGCCAAGATGGTAAAATTGAGACCCATAAATCATCATTTTGTAATCCTATGATAGATGGTAAAACTTTAATATTATGCATAACATTTTTATGTGTTAGTATAACTCCTTTTGGTTTTCCAGTTGTTCCTGACGTGTATATAAGGGTAAATATATCATTTTTAGTAAGTTTATCTTTTAAGTTAGCAAACTCTATTATCTCATTATCATATATTTTTCTATCAGTAAGTATATCATTGTAAGAGTAGATATTATCAAAAAGTGTATGGATTTTATTGGCTTCAATTATAAAAATAGATTTGAGTTTTAACTCTTTTATCATCTTTTCATGTTCGTGATATATATTCTCATTTTCTACTATTAAAAATATAGAATCGGAATCTTGCATTATAAATTTTAACTCTTCAGTAGGAGTATCACTTCCTCTAGGTATACTAATTGCTCCAATTGAAACTAGAGCCATATCAGTTACCATCCAAGCATATCTGTTATCGCAAACAAACATTACTTTAGAGTCTTTTTTTATACCTTTATTTCTAAATGCTCGAGATAGTATAAGTACATCTTCAAAAAACTTCTCATAAGTTATTTCAAAAGTTTCATTTGACACTCTATATATAAAGGCTATTTTGTTTTTATTTTTTTCATGTGTTGCTAAAAACATATGAAAAAGTGTATTGTTTTCAGTTCTCATAAGGTATTATAGCAAAAATGCTTGAAGGTAGAGGTTAAGTTTTTTAACCTCTACATGTAGATAAGTTTTTAGATAGGTAAAACTCTGATTTTTGGAGAACACTCTTCTCTAAGTACAGACTCTATTGCAAAAAGAGTACCAGTTGAGCTACTAGCACATCCATTACAAGCACCAAGGTATCTGATATATATATCAGTGTTTCCTTCATCTGTATCTTTGATATCTAGTATTTCAAGATTGCCACCATCCATAACTAGCATAGGGCGTATATCTTTATCTATTACTGCTTCAACAGCTTTAAGTTTTTGAACCATTGTAAAGTCATCAAAAGATAGTTCTGACTCACTTCCAGCTATTTTAGCATCAGCTAAAGCAGTCATTTTTGCTTTTTCCATTTCAT
>Ga0256842_1002382_pt1 | contig 13574 bp, 10 predicted proteins | sample 4559240metaG_FD_185973 | JGI IMG/M metagenome (GOLD analysis project Ga0256842, IMG submission 185973) | Hydrothermal vent microbial communities from Guaymas Basin, Mexico - 4559-240 | ecosystem: Environmental > Aquatic > Marine > Hydrothermal vents | place: Mexico: Guaymas Basin | collected...
TGCCTCCGTTTTTATTAAAAACAGAACGTACAACACCTACAGTTCTGTTATTGTTGTCAGTTGATGCTTCTACTAATACTGCAATGCCATGAGGAGCGTAGCCTTCGAAAATAACTTCTTTATAGTTTGAAGTATCTTTGTCAGCAGCTTTTTTTATGGCTCGTTCAACATTCTCTTTGGGCATGTTTGCATCTTTGGCATTCTGAAATACAGCTCTTAATTTAGCATTGGTATCAGGGTCAGGTCCACCTTCTTTGACGGCTATAACAATGTCTCGCCCAATTTTCGTAAATGTTTTGGCCATCTTAGACCAACGTTTCATTTTTCTAGCTTTTCTGAATTCAAATGCTCTTCCCATGATTTATAATCTTTATTTTTTTATTAAATTGTAATTAAGAAAACATAATTTGATATGGGCGTTCTATTGCCCCTTTTAATTCCTCTACCCCAACATGCCTGCTTTTTCTGAAGGTTTCTTTTCCAGCAAGGTAAATAATGATAGTAGGTATTGTAAAAACTGAATTTTGAGCAGAAATCTCAGGTATTTCAGAAATATCTATATAGATAGGTTTGATTTTTGGGTAATTTTTCTGAATCATTTCGTAAATTTGAGGCTTCAGAACTTTGCAGACATTACAGGTCTCATTCGAAAAATAGCCTAATACAGCATCGTTATCTATAATAATCTGATTAAACTCGTCTAAACTTTTTACTTCTTTATACATTTTCTAATATTTTGCGATTGCGAAATTACAAAAAAACTCGATGCATAGATGTAGAAAATTGTGAGTAATTTTTTCAAAACATAAAAAAATGTATATTTGTGAAAGATAGAATTTATATTTGATATGGGTAAAAGAACTGTTTTTAGCTTGCTAGATGATGCGTGTGGCAAGTATCCTAATAAACCTTATTTAAGTCAGAAAGGTAATGATGGGTGGGAAAGGATTACATTTAAAGAGGCTAAAGATAAATCTATAATTATAGCATCTGCATTAATAGAACTTGGGATTGTTTATGAAGATAAAATTGCCATTTTGTCCGAAGCTAAGGCTGATTGGATTATTACTGAATTTGCAGCATTGTATGCAGGTGCAATTTCGGTTCCTCTTTCTATAAAATTATTACCAGAAGAGGTTCCTTTTAGAGTCAATCATTCAGATTCTAAAATATTTGTTGTTTCAGAAAATACTCTGGAAAAAATAATAAGTCAATGGGATAAGTATGAATGTCAAGATTTAAAATTAGTGGTGTTAGATAAGCCTTCTAATAAGATTTCGGAGCAATGTAAAAAAAATCAATTTGATGAAAAAAAACTCCTATTCATAGACGATTTATATCAACTTGGGACAGAAAAGTTATCTACTAATAAGGAAAAGATTAAAAAAAATCAGATGGAAGTTAAAGAGGACGATGTTGTAACTATATCGTACACCTCAGGAACTACAGGGAATCCTAAAGGGATAATGCTAACGCATCTTAATTATTTTTCGAATAGTAATGAGGCGGTAAATACTTTTAAAATAAAAGAATTAATTTCAACGTTGATAATTCTTCCTTTAGATCATTCCTTTGCTCACACCGTTGGCATATACACGGCTCTTACGCGAGGCTTGTCTTTGCATTTTGTTGATGCAAGGGGGGGGGGGATGAATGCACTTAAAAATATCCCAGCTAATTTGGTTGAGGCAGAGTCCCATTTCTTATTGACTGTTCCTGCTTTAACTAGTAATTTTATTCATAAAATTAAAGATGGGGTAAAAATAAAAGGTCCTGTTATAGAAGGGATTTTTAAAAGAGGGATTAATTCTTCTATAAAAAGAAATGGAGATGCTTATAAAAGACCTGGTAAATTAGTGCAGTTTAGTACTTTTTTTAATCACATCGTAGCTGAGAAATTAATATTTAGAAAGTTAAGGAGGATTTGGGGACCAAACATTGAATTTTTTGTAGGAGGAGGAGCTTTATTGGATATTAAACAACAACAGTTCTTTAAAGCTATAGGAGTACCTGTTTTTCAAGGGTATGGGCTAACCGAAGCCGCTCCTATTATCTCAACAAACACCCCTTTCTGCCATAAAATGGGTACTTCAGGGAAGATATTGAATGGTTTGGTTTGTAAAATTTGTGATGAGAATAATATAGAATTACCAAAAGGAAAGCGTGGCGAAATTGTTGTCAAGGGCGATAATGTAATGAAGGCGTATTATAAAAATACAGAAGCTTCTGCTGATGTCCTTAAAGACGGTTGGTTATATACAGGGGATTTGGGCTATTTCGATGAAGATGATTTTTTGGTTGTAGTTGGGAGAGAAAAGGCTTTGTTAATTTCTGATGATGGAGAGAAGTATTCTCCAGAAGAAATTGAAGAGGCTATCGTTAATAGCTCGAATATTATTAATCAAGCCATGATATATAATGATCATAAGAAAAGTACGACCGCTTTATTAACATTGGATAAAAATAAGGTTGAAGAATTAATTAAAAAAGAGGAAATATTTACTTCCGACGAAATTATTAGAAGAACAAAACAAGAGCTTCTGCATTTTAAAGAAGTAGATGAGTTTAAAGGGAAATTTCCGGAGAAATGGATTCCTGCTAATTTTCAGATTATTGAAGAAGAATTTTCAGAATCTAACAAAATGATAAATTCTACTTTGAAGATGGTTCGTCATCGGATTACAGAAACTTATCAAGATAGATTAGATGTAATGTATAAGCCCTCTGCACAAAAGAACTCAGTAGAAGAAAATAGAAAAATAATAAAAAGATTATTTACAATAAAATAAACGAAATGGTTTTGTGTAATTATAAAGGCTATCTCAATTGAGATAGCCTTTATTTATTTAAGATTTGTCTTAGAAATTATACAATTCCTTGAGCAATCATAGCATCAGCAACTTTAATGAAACCAGCAATGTTAGATCCTTTAACATAGTTAATGTATCCATCAGCTTCAGTACCATGTTTAACACCTGCGGCATGAATATCTTTCATGATTTGATGTAATTTTTGGTCAACTTCTTCTTTGGTCCAGTTGTAACGCATAGAGTTTTGAGCCATTTCTAAACCAGAAACAGCAACACCACCAGCATTTACAGCTTTACCAGGTCCGAATAAGATTTTAGCTTCGTGGAATGCAACTACAGCTTCAGGTGTACAACCCATATTAGAAATCTCAGCAACATATTTTACACCATTTGCAATTAATGCTTTAGCGTCATCACCGTTCAATTCATTTTGGATAGCACAAGGGAAAGCCATATCTACTTTTACACCCCATGGTTTTTCTCCAGCAACAAATTTGACACCATCAAATTCGTTAGCCATTGGAGCAACAACATCATTATTGGAAGCTCTAAGTTCTAATAAAAAGTCTATCATCTCATCAGTCATTCCATTTTCTATATGACAATATCCATCAGGTCCAGATACTGTAACAACTTTAGAACCTAATTCTTTTAATTTAAGAGCAGCTCCCCAAGTAACGTTTCCAAATCCAGATAAGGCAGCAGTTTTACCCGCTAAATCATCACCCTTAGTTGCCAACATTTCTTTTGTGTAGTAAATTCCACCAAATCCAGTTGCTTCAGGACGAATTAAAGAACCACCGAACTCCATTCCTTTACCTGTTAATACGCCCGTAAATTCATTACGAAGTTTTTTGTACATTCCAAATAAGTATCCAATCTCACGACCACCAACTCCTATATCGCCTGCAGGCACATCTGTGTTTGGTCCAATGTGACGAGATAATTCAGACATAAAAGCCTGACAGAAATGCATAACTTCAGCATCTGATTTTCCTTTAGGATTGAAATCAGAACCTCCTTTACCACCACCCATAGGCAATGTAGTTAAAGAGTTTTTGAAAGTTTGCTCAAAACCTAAAAATTTAAGAATGCTAAGGTTTACACTTGGATGGAATCTTAATCCACCTTTATAAGGTCCTATAGCGCTATTAAATTCAACACGGTAACCTCTATTTACCTGAACTGTTCCGTTATCATCAGTCCAAGGTACTCTAAACATAAGAACTCTTTCTGGCTCTACAATTCTTTCGATAAGAGCGTTTTCGTTGTAGATAGGGTTCTCGTTCACAAATTCTTCAATTGTTTCTAAAACTTCTTTAGCTGCTTGAAGAAACTCTACTTGACCCGGGTTTTTAGCCTCTAAGTCATTCATTATCTTATTAAGATCCATAAGGCATTTAATAAATAATTTAAATATTTTAATTTATAAATTCACTAATTTTATACAACAAAGATAGGGTTAAATTTTTGGATATAATCATGAAAAAAATCAAATAATTATATGCTATATATCACATATTTTTAACGGCTATTATAAATCTATATTTTTTGAATAAAAATAAGAAAACTTTTTTTTACTAAAAGAAAAATTATAAATTTGCAGATTCAAATAATTAAAAGAAAAATTAAAATGAGTTATTTAACACCAGAAAAAAAGGTTGAGCTTTTTACAGAGTACGGGAAGTCTAATAGTGATACAGGTTCTGCAGAGAGCCAAGTAGCGTTATTTTCATACCGTATCAAAAGCCTCACAGATCATCTTAAAGAAAACAGAAAAGATTATAGCACTCAACGTGCTTTGCAGAAATTAGTTGGTAAGCGTAGAGGTTTGCTTGATTATTTACAAAAGAAGGATATTGTTAGATATCGTAATATTGTTAAAGAACTGGGTTTAAGAAGATAATATCTTAATATAATGAAATTGAAGAGGGTCTATATTTTGTAGGTCCTCTTTTTGTTTATTATATCTTATTTAGAAATAGAATAAATAAAGTTCCAATTATCCCTAGTAAAAATCATTAGAAAAACTTATTTTTGCAAACGATAAAAGATATAATAAATAAAATTCGACAATAATGTCGAGAAATTTAAGCCTATGTAGGCTTATAAAAAGACGAAAAAAAGATGTATAACGAAATTAAAAAGACAATCAGGTTGGCTGATGGTCAAGAAGTAGAACTTTCGACAGGAAAGTTAGCAAAACAGGCCGATGGTTCGGTTGTTTTAAAAGTAGGAGAAACTATGTTATTAGCCACTGTTGTTTCGGCTCCAGAGGCTAGAGAAAATGTGGATTTTCTGCCTTTATCATGTGAATACAAAGAGAAATTTGCATCAGTAGGTCGTGTTCCTGGTGGTTTCTTGAAAAGAGAAGGTCGTTTATCGGATTATGAAATTATTATAGCAAGATTGATGGATAGAGCACTTCGTCCATTGTTTCCAGAAGATTTTCATGCCGAAACATTTGTTACCGTAACACTAATGTCTTCTGATAAAGAAATATATCCAGATGCATACGCTTGTTTAGCTGCATCAGCAGCAATTGCAGTTTCTGATTTACCTTTTCATGGTCCAGTCTCTGAGTGTAGAGTTGCAAGAATAGATGGTGAGTTTGCTGTTAATCCTTCTATGGAAGCTCTAGAGAGAGCCGATATGGATATGATTGTAGCAGGTACTATGTCCGATATTAATATGGTTGAAGGGGAGTTTGATGAGGTTTCTGAATTAGATATGTTAGAGGCTATTAAAGTAGCTCACGAAACTATCAAACTTCAGTGTCAAGCTCAGTTAGACTTAATGGAGGCAGTAGGTTCTACAGAAAAGAAAAAATATTGTCACGAAACTCACGATGAGGATTTAAGAGCAAAGGTTAAAGCAGAAACCTATGACAAAGCTTATGCTGTTGCAATGGAATGTAATGCTGATAAGCATTTACGTGCTGAGAAATTTGGAGCTGTAAAAGAAGAATTTTTATCGCAGTATAGCGAAGAAGAACAAGCTCAAATTAAAGGTTTAGTGGGCGTCTATTATCACGATGTTGAAAAAGATGCCGTTCGTAATATGGTTTTAGACGAAGGTTTAAGATTAGATGGTCGTAAAACAACACAGATTCGTCCAATTTGGTCGGAGGTAGATTATTTACCTTCTCCACATGGCTCTGCTGTATTTACAAGAGGTGAAACTCAATCAGTTTGTACTGTTACGTTAGGTTCTAAATTAGATGAGCAACGTATTGATGGAGCTGTTATTGCAAAAACCGAGCGTTTTACTTTACATTATAATTTTCCTCCATTTTCTACAGGAGATGCACGACCAGTAAGAGGTGTAAGCCGTAGAGAAGTTGGTCATGGAAATTTAGCATGGAGAGCATTAAAAGGTCAGATTCCTACTAAAGAAGAGGGAAACCCATATTCAATTCGTTTAGTTTCAGATATTTTAGAATCGAATGGATCTTCATCTATGGCTACTGTTTGTGGTGGTTGTCTAGCATTAATGGATGCAGGTGTTAAGATGAAGTCTGCAGTTTCTGGTATCGCAATGGGACTAATTACCGACACTGCAACAGGGAAATTTGCAGTTTTATCTGATATTTTAGGAGATGAAGATCATTTAGGTGATATGGACTTCAAAGTAACAGGAACCTCAAAAGGTATTACTGCTACACAAATGGATATTAAAGTTGATGGTTTATCATACGAGATTCTAGAGCAGGCATTATTGCAGGCTAAAGAGGGGCGAGCTCATATTTTGGGTGAGATGATGAAAACTCTAGATACTCCAAGAGAGGAATTAAAACCTCAGACTCCAAGAATGGAAAGTATTATTATTCCTCAAGATATGATTGGTGCTTGTATTGGACCAGGTGGAAAAGTAATTCAAGAAATACAGAAAGAAACAGATACTGTAATTACTATCGAAGAAATTGACGAGAAGGGACATGTTTCTGTTTCGGCTCCAGATGGTGCAGCAATTGATGCGGCAATGAAATGGATTAAAGGTATTGTTGCCGTTCCTGAGGTAGGAGAGACTTACCATGCGACAGTTAAGAATATTGTTGACTTTGGTGCTTTTGTTGAAATTATGCCAGGAAAAGAAGGTTTGCTTCATATCTCGGAGATTGAGCACAGAAGACTTGAAAAAGTAACCGAAGTTCTTAAAATTGGTGATAAAGTAGATGTTAAATTATTATCTATCGAAAGAAATGGTAAATTTAAATTGTCTCGTAAGGCACTTTTACCAAAACCAGAAAGAAAAGAGAATAAGTAATAAATTCGATTCTTAATAGAAAATGTAAAAGGCAACCATTAAGGTTGCCTTTCTTTATGCGGGAAAAGGAAAGAGTATTCCCCAATAATACCATTTATATTACAAAATGCCCTCAAATAATTTACCATAAGTATCGGCGTGTAATCCTCATTATAATATCTTCATTTAGTTTATTCTTAATAAAATTATGTAACCATTTTTTACATTGTCTAAATTTTCAAAGACTTTGTTTTTGTATGATTGCTTAATATACGCCCATATTTTTTCTGATGGGTTTAGTTTAGGAGAATAAGGAGGAATTCTAATTAGCTTTATATTGTTAGGTAATTTATAATTTTTTATAGAATGGAATCCCGCATTGTCAATGATAATAATTTAAAGTTCGTAAGGTTTGTATTTAGAAAATTCGACTAAATATTTATAGAATATTTTACTAGTAGTCCCTTCTATTTCGTAAGTGAACGAATCTCCATTTATTGGAGAGTAACTGTCGTATAAATAAGTATTTAGAAATGCATGCTGATATTTCATAATTGGTTTTACACCTCTAGCAGTTAAACATCTTTCGACATGTGTCTTTAAGCTAAATCTAGCCTCGTTTTCCCATCTACAAAAGATACAAAATATTAGCGGTATACAGAATGTAATTGGTGTTAAATGTTTTTAAATATAGAGTAGAGTTTTTTGATAAATACTAAGGCTATGCCATTTATTATTTGTAATTTTGCGGCTCGTTAAAATATATATATTGTCTAACTTATTAATTTTTAGTATTTTAAAATGAGTAAAGAAAAATTAGAAAATCAAGAGAAAGTTCAAGAAGAACAAACTCAAGAGCAACCAAAAGTAGAGGTTGTAGAAAAAGTAGAAGCTAAGCCCGTAGAGGAAATAGTGAACGAAAATGTAGCACCCGAAGAATTTGACTGGGATGCTTTAGAGCAAGGTGCAACAGAGTTGTATTCTAAAGATGAAACAAAAGAATTAGAAGCTATGTACTCTGACACATTATCAGCAGTTGTTGAGAATGAGGTTGTCGATGGTACAGTAGTCGCAATTACCAAAAGAGAGGTTATTGTAAACATTGGATCGAAATCAGAAGGAATTATTTCTGCTAATGAATTTCGTTACAATGAAGAATTAAAAGTTGGAGATAAAGTTGAAATTCTTGTTGAAAACCAAGAAGATGCTAATGGACAGTTAGTTATATCTCATAAAAGAGCACGGTCATTACGCTCTTGGGATAGAGTTAATGAAGCTCTTGACAAATCAGAAATTGTTAAAGGTTATATTAAATGTCGTACTAAAGGTGGTATGATTGTAGATGTATTTGGTATCGAGGCTTTCTTGCCAGGATCACAGATTGATGTGAAACCAATTAGAGACTACGATGTTTATGTTAATAAAACTATGGAGTTTAAAGTAGTTAAGATTAACCAAGAATATAAAAATGTTGTTGTTTCGCATAAAGCACTTATCGAGGCTGAACTTGAGATACAGAAACAAGAAATTATCTCTAAATTAGAGAAAGGTCAAGTATTAGAGGGAACTGTTAAAAATATCACATCTTATGGCGTATTTATTGATTTAGGTGGGGTTGATGGTCTAGTTCATATTACAGACTTATCTTGGGGACGTGTTAATCACCCAGAGGAGATTGTTAAATTAGACGAGAAAATTAACGTAGTTATTCTTGATTTTGATGATAATAAAAAACGTATTGCATTAGGATTAAAACAATTATCGGCTCATCCTTGGGATAGCTTAGACGAAGGTCTTAAAGTTGACGACAAGGTTAAAGGAAAAGTTGTTGTAATGGCTGATTACGGAGCATTTGTTGAAATTGCTCCAGGCGTTGAAGGTTTAATTCACGTTTCAGAAATGTCTTGGTCACAGCACTTAAGATCGGCTCAAGAATTTATGAAAGTAGGGGATGAGGTTGAAGCTGTAATTCTTACTATTGATAGAGAAGAGAGAAAAATGTCGTTAGGAATTAAGCAATTGAATCCTGATCCATGGGCTGATATTGATACTAAATATGCTGTTGGTTCTAAACATAAATCAAAAGTTAGAAACTTTACTACTTTTGGAATTTTTGTTGAATTAGAAGAAGGTATAGATGGTTTAGTTCATATTTCAGATTTATCTTGGACTAAGAAAGTTAAACATCCATCAGAGTTTACTCAAATTGGAGCAGAATTAGATGTTGTTGTTTTGGAAGTAGATAAAGACAATAGAAGATTAAGTTTAGGACACAAACAAATGGAAGAGAATCCATGGGATGTATTTGAAACTATTTTTAAAGTTGGATCAGAACATGAAGGAACAGTTATTAACTTAACCGAAAAAGGAGCTGTAATTGCTCTTGAATATGGTGTTGAGGGGTTTGTTACACCAAAGCATCTAGTTAAGGAAGATGGAACTTCTGGTAAGCAAGACGAGAAAATGATGTTTAAAGTAATTGATTTCTCTAAAGGAGGAAAGAAAATTATTTTATCTCATAGTAGAATTTTTGAAGATGCTCGTGATGCTGCAGCAGGTAAAACAAGAAAATCGTCAGGTGGAGGTTCAAAACTACAAATGCCACAAGTCGAGAAAGCAACTTTAGGTGATATTTCTGGTTTAGAGGAATTAAAAGCTAAAATGGAAAAAGAAGAGAAAAAGAAATAATAATAATTTTCTTTTTAATATAATTAAATCCCGATTTTTTAATCGGGATTTTTTTTATCTTAGCAACATGGAGTTAAAGATTGATAAAAGAGAAAATTATACTCAGGTTCAAATCCTATCTGATAAATTAGATGTGCATTTGGCTCCCTCCCTCAAGGCTGAGATTGTATTGATAACAGGTGGAGGAGAAAAGAATATTGTTTTGGATTTGTCAAACTGTGTAGAAGCCGACATAGAAGGATTAAATGCAATAGCAACAACTGATCGTCTTTGTAAAAATTCGCAAGGATATCTTGTTGTAGGTGGGGTTAAAGATAAAATTGACCACTTATTGAGTATATCTCAGTTAGATAAAGATTTGCATATCGCTTATAACATTAATAAGGCTGATGATTTAATGAGTTCTTTGATAAATGAGATAGAATAAAAAATATTGCTATGGACTTCTCTGTTACTGTATTAGGAATATCTTCAGCAGTTCCTAATTCTAAAAGAAATCCTTCTTCACAAATAGTTAAATTGCACAATAATTTTTTTCTTGTCGATTGTGGTGAGGGAACTCAATCTCAATTAAGACGCAATCACTTTAAGTTTTCAAAGATTTGTCATATATTTATTTCTCATTTGCATGGAGATCATGTATTTGGATTGTTTGGATTATTATCAACTTTTAGTCTTCTAGGACGATCTCGTGATTTACATATTTATGCCAATTCAAAACTGAAAGAATTAATCGATTATCATAATCAGTTTTTTAATAATAAATTAACTTACCCAATAATATTCCATTCATTAATCGAAGGAAAGTCAGAAGTTGTTTTAGAAACAGACGCTTATTTTGTAAAGGCTTTCCCTATGAAGCATTCTATACCTGTTCATGGTTTTAGATTTCAAGAAAAAAAGAGACTTCGTAAGATCGATAAATCAAGATTAGATGAATGTCGGATTCCAATTTCTGAAATAGTAAATATTAAAAAAGGCTTAGATTTTATTAAAGATAATGGTGAGATTATCCCCAATCAGTATTTAACTTTTGATGTGCCCAAGCCACGTTCATATGCGTATTGTTCGGATACCGCTTATTATCCAGATATGTTAAATGAGATTAATAATTTAGATTTATTATTTCATGAGTCAACTTTTTGTAATTCGGATATAAAGCGTGCAGAGGAAACTAAGCATTCTACGGCAAAACAAGCGGCAACTATAGCAAAAAAATCTGCGGCAAAGCAGTTACTATTAGGTCATTTCTCTACTAGATATAAAGATTTATCTTTACTAGAAGTAGAAGCACAAGCAATTTTCCAGAATACGAAAATAGCAGAAGAAGGTAAACGCTACGATATTAAAGAAAATATGTAGGTAGAACAAGCTTATTGGTCACCGTTTAAGTTAAAACTATGCGCTTTAAGCTTCTAAAAATATAACAAGACTTAATATATTAGACATTATTAAAGCAACACTAATTAATTGTAATTATTGGCTTAATAGACAAAAAGGAGACTGTAACCCTTTATATTGATTGATATTTATAGCTTTGCCTCAAATTAAATCTTATGAATAAAAAAAGAATTTTTTCGTAGACCCAATTTACGTCCTTGCAGTGTATAGTGGTTTACTGTTCAATATCTTTTAATGTCAAACCAATACGTTTTCTGTCGATATCTAACGATGAAATTTTAACATGTAAATGTTGATGAAGTTTGACGTATTTATTGGGGTCGTCAACAAATTCGTTGGACATTTGAGAAACGTGAATCAAACCATTCTCTTTAATTCCAACATCTACAAAAGCACCGAAATTTGTTACATTAGTAACTATTCCAGGGAGGACCATCCCAATAGATAAATCCGAAATATTTCTAATATTGGGGTCAAACTCTAATATTTTAGTCACTTTTCTGGGGTCTAATCCTTTTTTTCCGAGTTCTTTAAGTATGTCTAAAATTGTTGGTAAGCCTACTTCAGTAGAAATATAATTATTTGATTTTATTTTTCTTATAAGCTTTTCATTTCCAATTAGTTCTTCGATGCTAACATCAATGTCTTTAGCCATTTTTTCGACTAGTTTATATCTTTCAGGATGAACTCTAGAGTTATCAAGTGGATTTTGTGCTTTGGGAATTCTAAGAAAACCAGCAGCCTGTTCAAAAGCTTTTGCTCCAATTCCTGGTACTTTTATTAATTGTTTTCTATTCTCGAATAATCCATTCTCCAAACGATATTTAACTATCTTTTCGGCATTTCCTATATTTAATCCAGAAACATATTGTAATAGATATTTGCTTGCAGTATTAATATTTACGCCAATTTGATTGACAACACTTTCAACTACAAAATCTAATTTCTCTTTTAATTCTTTTTGGTCTACTTCGTGCTGATATTGTCCAATTCCGAGTGATTTAGGATCTATTTTTACTAACTCGGAAAGGGGGTCCATTAATCTACGGCCAATAGAAACTGCACCACGAACCGTGATATCGAACTCAGGAAACTCTTCTCGTCCAACTTTCGATGCTGAATAAATTGAAGCTCCGTCTTCGCTAACAATAAAAACTCTAACAGGTCTATTAAATTTTAGACGTTTAATAAAAAATTCAGTTTCTCTGCTGGCTGTACCATTGCCAATTGAAATTGCATCAATTTTATATTGTTCGATTAAAGAAACTATGCGTTTAGATGCTGTTTTTGTATCTTCTTGAGGTTTGTGGGGATAAATGTTAGTATTGGCTAATAAGTCCCCTTTTTCGTCTAAACAAACTACTTTACATCCGCTTTTATAACCAGGGTCAATTGCTAAGGTTCGCTGTCCACCTAAGGGTGGAGCTAATAAAAGTTGACGTAAATTATCACTAAATACTTTGATAGCTTGAGTGTCAGCAATTTTCTTAGCTTGGTTAATACGTTCGTTCTCTAATGAGGGGCGAAGCATTTTTTTGTATGCATTTTTGGATGATTTTTTAACAATATCAGATGAATCGTTATTCCCCTTTATCAAACGTTTATCGATCGATTCTATGGCATATTCTTCTTCTGGTAATGCATGCATTTTTAATATGCCTTCTTTGTTTCCTCTATAAATAGCCAGAAATCGGTGCGATGGGCAGCGAGAAAGAGGTTCTGACCAATCAAAATAATCTTTGTATTTATCAGCATTTTGAGTTTCTTTTCCTTGTTTTACAGTTAGTAGTGCTTTGTTATTAAATAGTTTACGAAGGAAATTTCTAATATTAATGCTTTCATTAATCCATTCCGATATAATATCAATAGAGCCGTTTATTGCATCATCGATAGTTTTTATTTCTTTGCTTCTGAAACGTTGAGCTGTCCCTCGAATGTCGGAATTGTTCTGAGCCATAATCATTTTGGCTAAAGGCTCTAGTCCGTTTTCTTTAGCTATTAATCCTTTTGTTTTTCGCTTTGTTTTGTAAGGCAGATAAATATCTTCTAGTTCTATTAAATTGTATGAGTTTTTTATTTTTATTTTAAGTTCATCTGTAAGTTTGCCTTGTTCGTTAATCTTTTTAAGAATACTATCTTTCCTTTTTTCTATTTCCTGATAATTTTCTTTTTCTTTTTGGATATCAGCAATCTGAACTTCATTCAGATTTCCTGTATATTCTTTACGGTAACGACTAATAAATGGAATAGTAGCACCTTCATTGATAAGAGAAATAGTGGACGAAACTTGTTTGTTACTTATGTTTACTTGTTTCGAAATATATTCTGTAATGTTCATTTTTATTTGTCTTTTGAAAGGCAAAGATAATTGATATCTAAGCAAATTTCTAAATAGCATTGTCTTTTTTAAATATTGTTAATAAAAGCATA
>Ga0256842_1002383_pt1 | contig 13573 bp, 10 predicted proteins | sample 4559240metaG_FD_185973 | JGI IMG/M metagenome (GOLD analysis project Ga0256842, IMG submission 185973) | Hydrothermal vent microbial communities from Guaymas Basin, Mexico - 4559-240 | ecosystem: Environmental > Aquatic > Marine > Hydrothermal vents | place: Mexico: Guaymas Basin | collected...
AAGCAAAAAATACAAAAATAAATCCCAATATTCCTAATAACGTATATGAAACTAAACTGTTCAATGTGATTAAACTAATCAATGAATTTAAAATTAAATATACGGCAACTAATGAGAAAAAGACGATAAAGTTCATTGCTATGAACATAATAAACGCCAAACTACTATCTTTGAATTTATTTATCACAACATCATATGCTTTTGAAATGTAGTTCATAATCTCTTATTTGAAGTAATATTTAAAAATTAATCATTTTTTCATTTTTACAATAGATTCACGTATATTAAATGAATGTCCTTTTATATTTGTTCTTCTAAATAACATAGGAATTATAGATGTTTTAAAACCAATACTTTCACTAATTTCTTTTAATCTTTCGTCAACCATTATATGTTCGTTGTTTATTATGCTGTTACTTACAACATAATATGCTGCATACCTTACACTCTCGTAAGCAGCGCGTATTGATTGTTCCATATCTTCAAAATATGCTTCCTGAATATTTTCTACATTTCTTTTTATAAATGATCTAATTTCCTCTCCTTTAATTATATCAACAACACGTGCGGATTCAGATAAAATACTTAACTCAATACCGTAAATTTTAGCATAACTGATGTTGTTTAAGTAAGGTGGAGATGTGATAATGATATCTGTAGGTTCAATTTTATTTAATGAGTCCTCCATAAATATTTTTTGTTCAATCCCTCTAGTATGGGCAGTTTTTAACATGTATTTAACCTTTCTTTTAAACATATCTTTTGTTCTAAATGTCCTTTTTTTCTTATCTATTTTTATTACACCCCCATCTTTTAATAAGAAACTAATAGAGGGTATTATGGATAATAGAGCTGTTAATAAAAATGATTTTATACGTTCATTATTTATCTCATCTATTTCTTGTCTTAAAAATAATAATTCATCTAGATTACGCGGAGGAAATAATTTTGCTATGTTGTAAAATGGCGTATTAATTGTGATAGACGGTTTATTATATGTTAAATTAGACAACCAGTTTTCTATATAATTTAATTCATTTTTATTATACGTTCTTGTTTTTGAATAAGAAACAGTCCATGCCAAAGGAGATATATCGCGTCCTATAGCAGGTATGTTTAATTCTTTTGCTCTTAATAATGTTGTACCAACACCACAGAAAGGATCATATATGTGTTCTATATTTTTATTTACATCTTTTAATACCCAATCTATAAGTTGAGGTGAAAACCCTTCCTTATAGTAAAACCAATTATATACAGGGTATTTTTTGGATAATCTGAATGTAACGAATTTAAACATTTAATCCCAACTCCATTTTCATTTTACAACTCATACATATTTCATTATTTGTTGGTTTTCCACATATCTTACATTTTTTTAAATTTACGCGCTCTTGTTTTATATCTTTTGATAAGGAAAGAAAAGATTTTAATAATTTAAATTTTGTTCCAGGGGATTTATCTTCTAAATCATTTATCATTTTTCTTAAATAATATCTCATTGCTTTATGTGCGAAAGGACATTCTCCAAATGTACTGTCTATATTATTTAAAATTGTGTATAATTTTATTTCTTTTTCTGGTATATACATTAATGGTCTTATACGTTTTACAAACCCCTCTCTTTCTTCTGCTTCAAAATATCTTTTTAACCGCTGTGGTTCATATCTTATTAAATTTAAAAATAATGTTCCAACAATATCATCTAAGTTATGCCCTAACGCTATCTTATTTGCACCTATTTCTAAAGCAACGTCATTTAGGATATCTCTTTTAAATACCGCACAATATTTACAAATATTATCAACTTTATGCGCAACATCTTGTAATGATACACCCAACACTTCTTCATATGTTTTTACAATATGTTTAATTCCTAGTTGTTTTGGTAATTGTTTTAATAAGTTTATATGCTCCTTATCTCTATAATCCTTTATTCCTTCAACAATTGAGATAGCAGTAATATGGATATTTCTTTTTTTCTGTAATTTTTTTAATAAATACAATAACGCGTTTGAATCCTTACCTCCACTATAACCAACAGCAATATGTTCTCCATGTTTTATCATTTTAAATGTATTTATTGCTTTAACAAATCTCCTCTCAATCAATTGTTTAAAATGTTTTTCGCATAGATATTCTCCTGAATAATATAAGTAAATTACCGCTTCCTTACCACAATTACACTTCACATATCCTTTTCAATGTTTAATTTTAAAAATATTTATCCATATTTAATGAAAATTATGAACAAATTAATTCTTTTTTCATTATTATTTATATTTTTATTAGGTTGTATTCACAATAATTCATATGAAGTAGTTAGTTCTATCCGTCCCATTTATTTGATTGCGCGCGAATTTACTAATAATACTACATATGTAATTCCTACAAACGTTAATCCTCATTTATATGAACCAAAACCATCCTCTTTTGAATTGATTAACAATGCGCGCATTTATGTTGAAGTAGGTAATCATTTTGAGGATTGGGATAATAAAAAAGGCAATATTACAATGTCTGATTATACTAATTCAACTAATCCACATATATGGTTAAACCCAGATGTTGTTAAACAGACAGCAAAGAAATTAGGAAATTTATTAAATAAACAAAATCAATATACTATATTTGAAAAGAAATTAAATGAAGTAGATACTAGAATTAAAAGAGAGTCTAAAAACAAAACAATAATTGTTTTAAGTTATGTTCCGTTTTTACATGAATTTACATCTTACTTTAATTTTACAGAAATTGATATAACTCAAAATACAGAACCTTCTTTAAATAGAATTGAGCAGATAAAGGCTTATATAAAAGAATATAATATCAAGTGTATTTTTGTTCCATCGCAAATAAATGGAGATGTAGTTAGAAATATAGCAAAAGAAACGAATATAACTGTGGTGGAGATTGATCCGATGGCTTCAAATTACACAGATTATCCATCTTTTATGTTAGATATTTGGAGAAGTATAAAAGAATGTCAATAATCCAATATTGTTTGCTGTTTTAGTGAAAAATCTCCATAAACTCCGTCATATCCTTCTTTCCAAATAATTTCATTTTTCTTTATGCTTGCTATGTATGGATATAGTTCAGGAATAAATTGTTTTATTTTATTTAACTCAGATTCAAAAACATTTAGTTCAGAACCAAAATAATTAATTACTCTATAATATGTTTCTTCCACGTGCTTATTTTCTTCCCTTTTATTTAACATTTTTGCAATTAATTTCCTTAAAGGGATAATATATGAAAATACCTGTTTTTCTTCTATTTTTGGTTCATCTTTTAATTCATATATTCTATGTAATACACCTAATGTTAATTTTTTCTTACATACAGGACATATATTATTATGTAAAATTGCTTGTTCTGGGCTAAATCTTACATTACATTTCCTATGACCATCAAAATAGTATTTACCTTCTTGTGGAAAGAATTCATATGTTTTTACAAAACCACTTCTCGTTTTTATGGCATGAATTACATTATCATAACTAATAGTAGGTATATCTAATACATTTGCTTCTCTTCCTATATTTTTAGGAGAATGCGCGTCTGAGTTTGATATTAATGTGTATTTACTCGAATCCGAAAATAAGTAATTCATATTTGGATCACTACTTAATCCAGTTTCTAATGCTAAAATCTCATTACTTTTATCTTCAAATGCTTCTTCTATTTTGTTAACACCACTTTTAGAACCAAATAAGGAAAACCAAGGCGTCCATATATGAGCTGGAAATATTTCCACCTTTTTTGAAATCTGTTTTAAATTTTCTAACATTTCTGATGGTTTTAAATGTATGGTTGGTCTTCCATCTTCTTTTAAATTCCCATATTTACTTAAGTAATCGTTTATTTGATATGCTGTTTCTATTGAATTACATAAAATTACATTATGAATTCTATGATTTTCAAATACATTATTGACTTCGACAGATAATATAAAATAATGGTTGTCAAATATCAATAAACCATCTCTCTCTTCTGTTTTTTCTTTTAATTCTTTAATCCAATTAGGATGTGTGAAATCACCCGTTGCCAATAATTCTATACCCTTTTCGTCCATTGCATTTGTAAAATGTTCTAAATCACTGTATTTAGATGTAGCACGTGCATATTTTGAATGTATGTGTAGATCCGCGCGGATTATCATCATATCACTGGCTTAGGAGGGAGTGGTTTTTGTTGATTGATATACCGACCCAATTCATCATATCCTTTTTTTACTTTTTCACTTAATCGCATAAATGCTAATTGCGCTATTCTCATATTGGCATAAAGTTTCACAGGGTTTGGATTTACGGAATAAATCTCTAATGTTATTGTGGATGGTTTTTTGAATCCAAATCCGGCATGTGCCAATCCCGCTGTTACATGAACCATAATACCCAATCTACCTATCGAACTTCTACCTTCTATGAATGCAGCAATTCCTTTTCCCAATCCAATCCTTTCTTTTGTAGAACCTAGTAAAAATGTGCCAGGAGTCAAAATAATACCTGTTTTTCCTATTTTCTTTTTAACCCAGTAATTTGTAGGATTTTTAGGATCTATTGTTTCACCAATGTTTTTACTAATCAATACATTTTCCGATAGACGTAAATCAATGGTATCAACACCTAAATATTTTTTTTCAAATGGTTTTATGATAATGTTACCCTGTTTAATTTCTTCCAATATATGATTTTTAGACAATAGCATAACATGTTATTTGGAGTAATATTTTTTAATATATTTTTAAAATGTTGTATTTAATTTAGTTATATGGACGGATATGATCATTTAAACAAACGTTTAGATATTATACAGCGTAAATACAACATCCCATTTTCATTTAATACAGAATCTCTACAAAAATATAAGGATTCAGTAGACCCTATTGAATTTTTAAATCAAACTAAAAAGGTTAGGAATATATTGCGCTATAAAGAGTTAACAAATGAAGAGAAAGCGTTAATAACATCAGATTTATTTAAAGGTATTTTATCTAATAGACATAATAATGAGAATATTATCCTTAGATTTATTGAGGGAGCAGACATAACAGAAAGAATTGCAGAGGAATTAATTCTTTTGAAAGATGTAAATTTAATGTTATTTGTTATAGAATTGACAGATTTTAAAATTACAACTAATTTACTTTATCTAACGTTTGAGAAGAAAAATCTAGAAATGTTTGATTTACTTTCACAATTTATACATGTAGATGATTTACATTCTAATCTATATGAATCCCTAATTACACTGAATAATATTGATTTTTTTAATGTCTTAATGCGTAATATTTTCTTTCGTTTAAGTAACGGAGTAAAACATTACCTTTTTGATATAGTTAAGAAATATGGTAATGTTAATGCATTGAATACATTACTGTTTTATGACTCATCTCATGTAAATTATCCAGATGATTTTTTATGGAATGAATACAAAACATCAAAAGGAAGTTTTAAATCATATCTTAATACTTATCTATTTTTATTCGACGTTTCAATTTTGGAAGAAACAGTGTCACCCCTATTTCATAAATTTATTGAAATAGATAGAAAATTAATTTTAGCAAGTAAAATAAATCAATCAGATGAAATTGAAAAATTGTTGTCACAAGGAGGGGATCCAAATGCTATGGATGAGGATGGTTTTTCTGTTTTATCTTATGTAATCTCAAACAATAATGTTGAAATATGTAAATTATTAATAGAAAAACATGTTGATTTACACGTTAAAGTATTTGGAGCACATGAATTTTTGGATGAACTAATAAAAACTAACAGATTATCTGAGTTAAATATACATCCACAAATTAAAAAAGATTTAGAGAATTATTCTAATACATCTGAACCAGTCCAATTCAAGAAACGTTTTAATAAGAATGAATTCTTTTACAAACTTTTAAAAGAGGTAGAAAAACACACTGGTTATTCATATAAATTCTTAAACAACTTATCTAATGATTTAGAATTTCTTTTTGCTGCAATGGTGAATTACAGAGCTTTTAAAAAGAAATGGGACATCAATCCAATGTATTTTAGAAAATTACTAAATAATTTAAGTTTTAAAGATTTAGAAAAATATTGGAACCATTCGTTATTTAAAAAACCATATATAATCAAAAATGTATTGAACTTTTTTAAAGAAATAGAGATGCAAGAAATTAGTCTGCAATTTATAGTCCTTAATAAGAATATACCAACACTAAATTCATCTATTAATTCATTCATAATTGATTATATGCAGTCATTAGGAGATATTTCTTATGTCCTTTCATTACCATTTTTAGAAGCAATGCTAATGGAAGACAAATATGATTATCAAAGTGTTGAACAAATGATGAAAGATTTAGACAATATGTATAAAAAAGCGGAGCAAATAATTAAACATATGGATAAAACCAATGTAATTAAATTAACCACTTATTTTGAAGAATTGTATAAAAGAAATGAAATGATTTTTATATCTGTGTTAAAGAAATTGGAATCATTTTTTTAATCTAAATAAATTTCTTTTTTTAATGATTTAGAATACAATCTAAAATCTTCGCTATTTGTTTCGTCTATCAATTTTTTCATTTGTATTGGTTGGCTATCTAACATATCTATCAAATGAACTGCCCATGCTTCTGGAAATTCAGGTTCTTTTATTGCTCCATATTCCTTTTTTCCATGGTGTGATACAATGATATGTCTTATTTTATTAAGTATATTTTCATCAATATTTATAGCTTTTCCTATTTCTGTTACCATTACCTCCCCTAAGACTATATGACTTAATAACATTCCTTCGCGCGTTATTCTTAATGACACATTACCTACTTCAATTTCCTTTACCTTTCCGATATCATGTAACATTATACCAGTGTATAACAATTGTTTATCCAATCCATATAAAGGCGCATATGCTTTAGCAACTGTAAGCATGTTTACAGTATGTTCTAGTAAACCATGGATGTATGCATGATGTTTATATAAACTAGCAGGCCATTGAAAAAATTCTGGATATCTGTTTAATATTTCATTAACTAAATCTTTGTATGGTTTATCCAATTCATTTAGAAATTCATAAAATAGAGCTTTCATTTCTTCAAAATCGCGCGGGGATATTCCAATAAAATCTGTTTTTTCATAATCCTCTGTTTTTTCGATCTTGCCTTCTTCTTTATTCACGTCTATTTTCATCTTTTCATTATATATACTAACTCTACCTTTGACAAGTATAACATCTTCTTCATTTATACTTGAATAAATTTTCAATACTTCTTCTTCATTGTTGTTTCCCCAATAATGTAATTCTATTTCACCTGTTTTATCACTTAATCCAAGAATAAACATATATCCATTTCTGTATTTAATAGGGGCCTTTTTGTATTTTACAGCAAATTTCTCTTCTATTTGTAATCCTTCTTTCAATTCATTTATATATACTTTCATTTCAATCACCAATAATTGTTCCCAATACAACTCGTTCTCTATCTATAATATCTAAATTAAACAATACTATCTGTTGCCATGTGCCTGTATGAACACTTCTATTTCGAATTGGAATTGTTAATGATGAACCCAATATGGTTGCGCGCACATGACTTCTTCCATTATTATCATGCCATCGTTTATTATGTTCATATTCCTTTTCTTTTGGAGCTATAATGTTTAAAGATTCCATTATATCCTTTTTTAATCCTGGTTCAAATTCAATAGTTGATAAAGCGGATGTTGAACCTACTGCGAATAGATGAACAATACCCACGTTAATTTCACTTTCTTCAACTTTTTTACTTACTTCTGATGTAATATCTATTAATGACTCTTTTTTCATATAAAATGTTAATTCAAACGTTTTTATCATAATTTAATATATGTAGAAATATTTATGAATTTTTCAGATATGTTTTAGCAAAGAAAAATCGTTGAATAATTCCAACAATTAATATAATAGTTAATAAGATTAATGAATATGCGATACTAGACTTAAAAAATGGTTCAAAGAATAAACCTAATGTTATTACAATTATTCGTTCAGAACGTTCCCCAATACTTGGCCAATCCATATTATTTAATGGTTTTACCATCTCAGCACGCGCTTTAATATATGAAAGTAAGTAGGATAAAGCCAATGTAAGAGCGGATAAGTTATATCCAATTTGAAATAATCCTAGAAAAATGAATAATTCTTGTATTCTGTCTGTAAACGCATCAAAGAATGAACCAAAATTGGTTTGTTTATGTTGAGATTTAGCTATTAAACCATCAAATATATCTAAAATACTACATAATATTAACGTTATACTTGAAATTAAATACATTTTTTTTATAATTAATAAGTAGGTTAAAATAATTAAAGGATAAGCAGAAGCAGTTATCCAATTAGGAGGGATTTTTATATTTGTAAATATTGGTTTTAATTTTGCATATATTTTATTTCTTAATAAACCACTTATCATAAATAGTTTTTACTTATTTCTTTTTAAATGATATTCCTATAAATTATAATATGCTTTCTGTTTCATTACGTGCTTATCAATCTGCAATTGTTCAAACAGCAAAACACTTCAATACATTAGTCATATTACCAACTGGTTTAGGTAAAACAATAATAGCATTTAAATTAATGGATATGTTTAGAGAAGGAATATTTTTAACACCTACAAAACCATTAGCAAAACAACATTTTGAAAATTTTTTACGTTTGACGGATAATGAAGCAGTAATCTTAAGTGGAGAAATTCCTCAAAAAAAGCGCGCTGAATTATATAATTCCAAATTTATATTTGCAACGCCACAAACAATACGCAATGATATTAGAAAGGAAATATTCAAACCAAAACGTTTGATAGTATTTGATGAATGTCATAGAGCAGTAGGAGATTATGCATATGTAGAAATTGCTGATAAAAATAGAAATTCCCGTATTCTTGGTTTGACCGCTTCACCAGGATCTTCTAGAGATAAAATTGAAGAGGTTATAAATAATTTGTTTATTCAGCGTATAGAAATTAGAACAGAAGAAGATGAAGATGTTAAATCATATGTAATGGATAAACAAGTTAAGTGGATATATGTATCATTAACACCAAATCTAAAGCATTTAACGTTGTTACTTTCTAATTTGTTTAAGGAATATGCAAACAAATTAACTTCTAAGGGTTTTCGTGTTAGTAAATCAAAAACTCAATTATTGGAATTAGGTAATAAGATTATGTCTATGAAACATGACATGAAATATACATTGATGCGTTATTATAGTGTATTAATAAACCTCAATCACATGATTGAATTATTGGAAACACAAAGTCCAAAAACAGTGTTAAAATACATAACTAAATCAATGTCAATGAAAAAGGCAGGAATAAAAGAATTGTTGAGGAATTCAATATTCCATGAATTTAAAAATAAATTGATAGAAATAGTCTCTAATAATGAATTACATCCAAAAATGCAAAAATTATTAGAATTATGTAAACAAGAAGTAAATAAAAAGAAAAGAGGTATTATATTTGTTCAGTATAGGGATCAAATAAAAGAAATTGTTGATTTTTTAAATGCAAACAATATTTCTGCCGAAATGTTTGTAGGTAAAAAAGAAAAATATACACGCAAACAACAAGAAGAAACACTAAAACGTTTTAGAAATGGTGAATTTGATTTCTTAGTTTCTTCTAGTATTGGGGAGGAGGGAATGGATATTCCTAAAGTTGATGTAGTTATATTTTATGAGCCAATCCCAAGTGAAATTAGGACGATTCAACGTATGGGTAGAACAGGAAGATTTAGGGAAGGAGAAATTTTTATTTTAATAACTAAAAATACGCGCGATGAAGCATTTTTATGGGCAGCAAAACATAAAGCGAGGAAAATGTTTAGTTTAATAAAATCAATTCAATCAGATTTAGAATCTAAATATAAAAAAGAAAATAAAACAACAATATTAGATTACTTCTGAACCCTTTTTCAAATGTTTTCTTTCTTTTGGTTTCTTTTTGAAATAAGATATCAATCTATCTTTGTAATAATATACTCCAATTAATACAGAACCTATTAAAAATAAAATTAGATTAGAATCAATACTTGAATTTTTCTTCAACCTTGATAACATATACCTTTCCAAATTTTCTAAGTAATTCAATGTTTTACCATATTCTTTTTTATTTTTAGTTTTCTCAATTTCATTGAAAGATTTTTCAATTTTTTCTTGTTCTTCTGGACTAAATTTATCTTTATTTGCTTTATATAATGTTTCAAGATTATTGAATTTCTTTTCAAGTTCTTTATTTAGGTTTGTTTCATCTGTTTTTATTTTTTCTTTTAATTTTTTCAATTTTTCTTGTGCTATATAGGTATGTTTTTCATTTACTAATGTTTCAATATCATTTAATTCTTTTTTATACTCTTCGATTGGCATGTAATCTTCAATTTCTTCATTTCCATCTTTATTTTTTTCTAATTCCTTTACTTTATCTTTTAGGTTGTCTTTTTCTTGTCCTACTACTTCATTACTTGAAGTTTCATTCAAGTATTGTTCATATTTACTTTCAATTAAATTGTATGCATTTTCAAAATCTAATAGAGCATTATAATTGTTTTCACTAGATTTCATTTGCCAATATGCTTGTTTAAAATTATTGAATAAATTTTCAATATTTGAATAATATCCATCATCTTTCATTTCCTTCATCTTTTTTGAAACATCTTTAAATATGTTTGTTATCCATTTGTCAATCATTTTTTCTGTCCAACGTTTATCATACTTTCTTAATTCTACCTCTGCTTCACATACTTCTAAATTTTCTACGCGCGATTTTAAGTCGTTTAATGAATTTAATCGCGATGTTAAAATATCTTTTAATTCATCATTGTGTACTTTATCCACAACTTCATTTATTGCATTGTATTCTGAATTAACATAGTTTAAATATGAATCAACATGTTTTTTACACGTATTTTCTTCTTTTATACGTTTTAATATATTGTTGTATAACATCGTTAATTTTTCAATTTCATCCATTTTTGTAGTATATCCACCATTTAATATATATTCTAGTTGATTGCTTTCTTCATCGTTAGGGCTTAATGCCTTTATTTTGTTTATTAATTCATTAATTGTGTCTTCATAATTTATTATATGATTAACTATTGTTAATGTAATTATTTTTCCATCTTTAATATTGTAAATATAGATATAACCATTTTTTATTTCATATGTATTTGAGCAATGTATGTCTGTATAATTACTTATATTAAGAGCTATGTAATCAAATGAATCAAATGGCTTTATTGTAATAATTTCAACTATGTTTGATCCATTCGAACTAACATTTGTTTTTATGTCATAAATACCTTCCTTCTTTAACATACATGTACCCTCATGTAATCCCTCTTCTAATCTATTTAAACGTTCGACATTTGTTCTATTCTTTCCATCAATATAACACCATTCATATGTTTTGTCTAAATAAAAACTGTTTGTGGGTTCTTTAATATCTAATAGGACATCATAAAGTTCAGACGTTTCCCCATTAATTCCTATCCTACTTTTTAGATGTTTGTCCATCTCTACCCATACAAATGTTTTATGTATATGAATTGTAAATGTTGAATATGGTTTCAAAGAAGAAATAAGTATCGTAATTTTCTTTCCACTCATTTGAATGTTTTTATAATCCAGATCAGATGAGTGTAATGAAATAGGAACTTCTATTTCTTTTTTTATGTTTTTTAATTCAAACGAAAATGGATTAGTTATTTGAATAGAACCATCTAAATTAATTTCTTCATTTACAGTAGGTATTTTACTAGGTAAGAATAAATCAATTAGTATACCATTAGATAATTCTGATATTTCATCTTTAATGCCATTTAATATGTTCTCATAACCTTTCTTTATTTCATCTAAACTACCCAATCCTTTTGAATAAGAGAAATATCCTTCATCAATCCACATGTTGTTATACATATTAAATTGATTTTTGAATGAACTCAATTTACCTTCTTTATCTAAAGACAAATAATAATTTATTTGATTATAATAATCTTTCAATATGCTATATTTGTGTTCTGCTTTATTAATCAAACTTATTTTTATTTCTAATAAACCTTCCTTCTTTAAGTTGTTATCATCTAAATCTAGATAATAATTTAACATATTTTCTTCATAAGTAGTATCTAAACCATCTTGCTTAGCGCGTTGAATTAGATCATCTACCTCACTTATAACATTTTGTAGGTCTATTTCTTGGTTTGAGGGGCTAATGGTCTCCATCATATACAAAGCACGTTTGTAATGAACAAATTTATCCCCTAATGTATTTGCTTTATCTCCTGCTTCTATTTCATTATTAATTTCATCTACATTGAAATTGTTTTCTTTTAATTTATCTCTTTTTTCTATAACTAACACACGTAATTTACTAACTACTTCCTGACTATTTGATAATATACTTTCAAATGTTTGTTCTACATTTGTTAATTTATATAAAGCATCATTTAGATTCATATACGCGTCTTTTACCCAATATTTTGGTTTATAATTTATTTTATTTTCAGCAATTATGAAATCATTTTTAGCTTCTTCAATCTCTTTATTTGCATTATCTATATCTGATGAAATATTTAACGAAAAACCTGATTCTGTACTAATATAGCCAATTTCAATAAGATATAATTTTTGTTTATCAATCTTGTTTTGATATGTTTTTATTTTACTTAACTTGCTGTTATATAATTGTTTCTTTGTATTTAAATCAGTATTTATATCATTTAATAATTCCTCCATATCCCTTTTACCTGTATTCACTTCATTTACGAATTTATATGTGTTCTGTACAAACTGGTTTAAATTGTCAAATGTTGTTAGGTTTTCTGAAACCTCAACCAATAATCCATTTCTATTATAGTCTGCACGTACAAAATAACTCAAATTACTTGTTTGATTTTGCCATATCTTTTCATTTACAATGTTTGAGAAAATATCACTTCCAGGTCCTGTATATTCTGGTTCTCCAACACCTAAATATGTTATGTTATAATAAAGTGTATCAAATTCATTCTTCTTAAAATTCAAATCACTGTTTGCTAAATCAGCAACATCAGTACATGCATTTAACATGTTTATGTAATCATCCATTAAATTTAGGAACGCATTTATACTTCCTAATTGATCTATATATAAATCTGTTAAATGTAAATCATTACATAATATTAAAAAATCTAAGTAATCACTTAAAATGTATTGAGTCATTAAAATATGGTTTCCTAGTCCGCTTAAATCTAACGTTACAACAAATGTTTTTCGTGGAGAACAGGTTTCTAATTTATAATGAGTCTCCGTTTTATTATCTTTCTCTACAGTATATTTTTTTACTTTATATCCAGTTAAATGCCCTAACAAACAATTGTTTGCTTCTAATCTTCCTTTTACTCTTGCCAATGTATTTTCATTTGCTCTTTCCAATCCTCTTCGAACCATATCTATTATTGTTTCTTCACTCACAATTCCATTTTCATCGACATGTATAACCATATTAATTTTATCTAAATCTTCTATTACTTTCTGTTTTTTATTCAGACAAATA
>Ga0256842_1002384_pt1 | contig 13569 bp, 14 predicted proteins | sample 4559240metaG_FD_185973 | JGI IMG/M metagenome (GOLD analysis project Ga0256842, IMG submission 185973) | Hydrothermal vent microbial communities from Guaymas Basin, Mexico - 4559-240 | ecosystem: Environmental > Aquatic > Marine > Hydrothermal vents | place: Mexico: Guaymas Basin | collected...
CCGTGCCGTGATAGACGCCTACTTTGCCGCGCACACTCAGGGCAGCCACGATAGTGCCGCCTTTATCCGGGTGCAGAACCTGTGGGACGATACCATGGCCGGGCGCGCCGCCGCTTACCTGCGGGCACACGGCGACAAGTGCCACCTGCTCATCTTTGCCGGTGGCAACCATATCCGCTACGGTTTCGGCATTCCGCGGCGGCTGTTTAAACAACTGCCCGTCAGCTATTGCCTCATCGGCAGCGAAGAGGTGGAAACTGCTCCCGGTGTCGAGCCGCGTACCATGGCTGTAACCCTGCCGCGGTTACCGCTGCTGCCGTGGCATTACCTGTATTACTGTCGTTACGAAGCCGCTCCGCCTCATCCGCAGATGGGCGTAATGCTGCATCAGGAGAAAAATGGCGTAACGGTGAAAAAAGTGCTGCCCGCAACCGTTGCCGCCGCTGCCGGAATAGAGCCGGGTGACATTATCACCGCCATCGACGGTATCACCCCCGCCAACACCAGCGCTGCCATCTACCTGATTCGCCACCATCGTGATAACAGCGGTAACCTGCAGCTTGAACTGCAGCGGGGCGGACGTAGCGTTTACGCCACGGTGGAATTACATGCACAGTGATTACAACTACATAAAATCGTGCCGCATGGTTACCCCGGCCAGCAGCCAGCGACCGGGCATGGGAGCGTCGCCGGCTTCGATGTATTCTTCGTCCAGCAAGTTGTTGCCTTCCACGTATATCTCAACGGCGTCGCTGGCGGCAAAGCCGAGGCGGGTATCGACAATCACGCTTGAGTCGCCGCACATCCGTTGTTCCACGCGTGCTTTTATCACGTGGGTAAGGCGCGGATGCCAGTCGCAGTAAAGGGTGGCGTGCAGTTGGTGGCGCAGGTTGTCGAGGGTGTATTTGGACTGCAGACCGCGATAGTCGGCGTCGTGATCGAGGTAAGTGTAATCGAGACTTACCCGGCCAATCTGAGGCAGTGCCGCCAGCGGCTGGCGGATATCAACGCCGACTTCAAATCCGCTGGTAGTAGTGCTGGTCAGGTTGCTGACCCGCCACGGGCTGGCACTGTCGCGGCGCAGCCAGTCGATGATGTCGTCACTTTCACGCCGGAATACGCTGATGTTGGCGCTGAGCCGTTTCTGGCGCCAGCGCAGGCCGGTTTCGTAGCTCCACGCTTTTTCCGGATCGAGATCGGCATCGCCGATGTTGGCGGGGGAGTTGTAGTACATCTCCACATAGGTGGGGATACGGAACGAGCGTGCCACCGAGGCGAACCAGCGCAGATGCGTGCTGATACGGTAGTTCATCTCCACCCCCGGCCAGTATTTCCAGCCCCAGTCGGAATAGTATACCGCCGACAGGCCGCCGCCCAGGCGCAAGTCTGGCAGCAGTTCGGTCTGCTGGTTGAGGAACAGGCTGCAGCTGCTGCGCTGATGATCGCCGAGGTTGGAGCTGTTTATCTTTTCGCGTTCGCCGCTGAGGCCGAAACTGGTATCGCCTAAGGCGGTGGTAATATCGGCGATAAAACCGCCGGAATATTTGTCGGTATCGGTATCATTGCTGTACCAGCGGCCGCCATAGCCGAATTTGTAGATATCGTTGTGGTGCTGGTAGACCAGTTGCGGTTTGATGGTGAGCTTGCCGGCGGTGAATTCGCTGCGGATGTAACTGAGCAGACTTTCGGTCTCCTCCTTCTGATGCGGTGAGTTGAAATAGAAGCGGCTGGCGCCGAATTTTTTGTCGCCAAAGCTTATCCCCACCTCGCTGGCGTGGCCGAATAGATCGCCGTGGCCGCTGTAGCTGATGTTTCTGTTGTTGAATCCGGTGGGTTCGTGTTGCTCAAAGCCGGAGGAATAACTCTGGGCGGCGCTGATGTTGTTGTGCCAGGAGGCGGTGGTGAAGGTGCCGCGCAGCGCACTGGCCTGATAGTTGAAATCGCCGCCTTCCAGCCGGGCGGAGACGGTGGGCGCACTGTCGCGGCGGGTGATGATGTTGATCACCCCGGCCATGGCGTTGGCACCATAGATACGCGCTCCCGGCCCCTTGATGATTTCGATCCGCTCTATGTCGGCGATTGCTACCGGAATATCCATGTTGTGATGGCCGGTCTGCGGATTGGCGCTGCTGATGCCGTTGACGAGGATCAGGGTCTGCTCGGTGCCGCCGCCGCGAATGCTTACATCGGCCTGGGAACCGCCAGCGCCGCGCTGGCGGACATCCACCCCGGCGGCGTATTCGAGCAGGTCGGCAACGCTGGCGGCCGGTGCGGCGGCGATATCGGCGCGGTCGATAACCGTTATCGACTGAGCGACATTATCGAGATGTTGTTCGCTGCGGTTGGCGGTAACCACCACCGGTCCAAGTTCAATATCATCTGTGGCCGGCTTGGCAGTGGCGGCGCTGGCAGTGTTTAACAGTGGTATCAGAAACAGTAAGGTGATAACAAACAATTTTTGATAGCGGTTCATGGGTAACATCCTGTGGCAGAATTTGGGCGGCAGATCACATGGTAAACCGCCGCTGTGTTTTTGGTTGACGCGCATAATAATTGGCGCCGGAAGGCTTGTCAACCGGCAGCTTTGCAAAAGTTTACTAAACTATTGCGGTGTATTGAATGGGCGGCGACGGATGATTGGGCTGTAAATATCTGATTTTTCGTGTTAGAATTTTTCGCTAATGGTGTATTTCGGTAGCTGGTGCAGCGCGATGAATCTGTGTAACCGCTTGTTTATTCAAGTGCTTTACCGGGATCGCCGCTGTTGGTTCTCGACAGATTACAGATCGGTCCAGGTGGAGGGCGTGGATGACACAGTTACACGACGACAATGAGTTGCTGGAAATGCTGCACCGGCGCAACAAGGAACTTGAAACGCTGGTGCAGATCGGCAAGACGCTGACCTCCACACTGGATATTGACGAACTGTCCAACCTGATCATTGAAAAAGGCAATCTGTTGCTCAATTCCAGTTCGTGGTCGTTGCTGCTGCTTGATGAGGAGAGTGGTGACCTGGTATTTGATGTGGTGGTATCCGAGGTGGCCGATGATATTCGCGGAATGCATCTGCCGGTGGGTAAGGGGATCGCTGGCTGGGTGGCGCAGAACCGTCAGGCGGTGTTGTGCCCCGATGTCACTCGCGACGAGCGTTTTTGTTCTGAGATAGATAACAGGGTTGGCTTCAATACCCACTCGGTGGTATGTGTGCCGGTGCAGTTTCAGGATGAGTTGCTCGGTGTGATGCAGCTTATTAACGGCCTAGACGACGAGCCGTTTGACGCCAATGATCTTACCCTGCTGTCGGCCATTGCCGACTATATCGCCATCGGTATCTCCAACGCGCGCAACTTCAGCCGCGTCAAGGAACTGGTGATTACTGATGATCTTACCGGCCTGTATAACGCCCGCCATTTCAACGATCTTATCGAGATCGAGATCCGCCGTGCCCAGCGTTTTGACGATAAGCTGTCGCTGGTGTTTGTCGATCTGGACTATTTCAAGCATGTCAACGATCAGCATGGTCACCTGGTGGGTAGTCGTATGCTGGCGGAGATCGGCAAGCTGTTCAAGAATCGTATCCGTTCGGTGGATTACGGTGCCCGTTACGGTGGCGACGAGTTTGTTTTTATTCTGCCGCAGACCGACAAGCAGGGTGCCTATGATCTGGTCAGCAACCTGCGCGATCTGGTGCGTTCCTATGTGCTTACCACCGAGGACGGCAAGCGGGTTAATGTTACCGCCAGTTTTGGTATCGCCTGTTATCCCGATGATGCCGATGACAAGCTGAGCCTGATCAGGGTGGCCGATAACATGATGTACAAGGTAAAAGAAACATCACGCGATGGTATCAAGGTGGCCGGGGTAGAAGATAATTCGGTGTTTGAATGCAAATAGCAGTTGTGGTAGCAAAATCTGGATAGATACACAAAAGCCCCTGAATTTACTCAAGGGCTTTTGGCTTTTATATGGAGCCGCTAACTGGAGTCGAACCAGCGACCTACGCATTACGAGTGCGTTGCTCTACCATCTGAGCTATAGCGGCGTAAAGGTGGAACGTATTTACCGCAAATGACTGGTGCTGTCAATTTTTTTGTCGGTGGTTAAGGTTGGGGTTTTTGTATGGAGATGGAACAGCTTTATCAGCGCACGTTGCAGGTGTGGGGCGAGCAGGCTCAGTATGATCAGGCGGCAGAAGAGTGTGCCGAATTAATTGCCGCCCTGCTGCATTACCGGCGTGCCAAGGTTAAAGAAGAGCAGGTTATCGACGAGTTGGCCGACGTGACACTGATGCTGGGGCAACTTAGCTGGATGTTTGGTGAGCACAAGGTTGCCGCGGCGGTAGCACGCAAGCGTAAAAAGCTTGACGCTTTGCTGACCGCCGCGGGTACTGCCGATGCCTGATTTTACCGTCCTGGCCATTGCCGTGGCCCTGGCTATGGACGCCTTTGCCGTCTCCATTGCTTCCGCTGCCGCCCTGCCTGAGCTTACCGGCGCGCGCCTGCTGCGGATGAGTGTCTGCTTTGGCGTGTTTCAGGGTGGTATGCCGCTGCTGGGTTACTTGCTGGGTGTGCGGGTGCAGGCGCTGGTATCCGCCTATGCCCACTGGCTGGCATTGCTGCTGCTGTGCGCCATCGGCGGTAAAATGATTTACGACAGTATGCAGGATGACGAACAGCGCCAGTTCCGCCGTGATCCCACCCGTGGCTGGCTGCTCATCTCCCTGGCGGTGGCCACCAGTATTGATGCCCTGGTCGTCGGCATTACCTTTGGCGTGTTAGCTCGTCCCATCGGTTACCCGGCGCTGGTGATTGGCGTGGTAACGCTGCTGTTCAGCGCCGCTGGCATGGTGCTCGGTCATCGCGCCGTAGCGCTGTGGGGACGGCGCGCCGAGGTGGCGGCAGGGTTGTTGCTGTGTCTTTTAGGGATTAAAATCGTGCTGGAACATGTTTGATGGCGGCGCAAAAAGTGCGCCCATCATACGTAGGAGAACCCATGCGTCTGCCACCACTGCAGGCGGGAATTTTGCTGCGCCGTTATCAGCGCTTTCTCGCCGATATTCAACTGCCGGACGGCAGCATCATCACCGCACATACGCCTAACACCGGCAGCATGAAACAGTGTGCCGTGGCCGGTTACCGGGTGATGCTGTCGCATAGCGATAATCCCAAACGCAAATATCCTCACACCCTGGAATTGATCGAAGTTAACGGTGCCTGGGTGGATATTAATACTCAGCGCAGTAACCGGGTGGTGGCGGAGGCGCTGGCTGGCGGAGTAGTGGACGATCTGGCCGGATACACTATCCATCCGGAGCGGAAGCTGGGCGAAAGCCGGATGGATTTTATGTTGCAGCGCGGTGAAAAACGCCTGTGGCTGGAGGTGAAGAACGTTACCCTCATGGGCAGCAGTGTGTGTGCCTGTTTTCCCGACGCGCCCACCGCGCGCGGGCGGCGCCATCTGCAGGAACTGCTGGCGGCGCAGCGGCGCGGCGATGGCGCTGCCATGGTATTTCTGGTGCAACGCGCCGAGGCACAGCTGTTTTCCCCCGCCGGTGATATCGATAGCGCCTACGCCGAACTGCTGCGCCAGGTATTGAGCGCCGGTGTGCAGGCCTATGCTCTGCGTACCGTTACCGACAGCTCTTTTACGCGGGTCGACCGGCGGATTCCGGTGGTGGTGTAACCTGTGCGCGCCGTCGGTCTGATAACCGAATATAATCCGTTTCACAATGGCCACCGTTACCACGTGGAGCAGGCGCGCCGGTGCAGCGGCGCCGAGGTGGTGGTGGCGGTGATGAGCGGCCATTTTGTTCAGCGCGGCGAGCCGGCATTGCTGGATAAATGGACGCGGGCGCAGATGGCGTTGCGCTGCGGCGTAGACGTGGTGGTGGAACTGCCCTTTGCCTGGGCATGTAACAGCGCGCCCCATTTTGCCCGCGGCGCAGTGACGGCGCTGGCGGCGTTTGCCCCCCATCTCGACTGCCTGTGTTTCGGCAGCGAAAGCGGTGATTTGGAACAGTTGCGCGCAGTGGCGCAGGCAGTTGACCGCCTGCCTGCAGCAAGCGGGCATTTGCGCTGCGGCTGTACCTTTCCCCGGCACCGCGCTACCGCCCTGGCGTTAACCGGTGCAGATGAACTGCTGCGCCAGCCCAACAATATTCTTGCCCTGGCCTATCTGCGCGCCATTGCCGAGTTGGCCGTGCCGCTGCGACCGCTTACCATTGCCCGCCGTGGCAGCGCCTACCATGATACCGCGCCCGGCGATACTGCCATCGCCAGTGCCACCGCCGTGCGCCGCCTGCTGGCCGACGCTGCCTCTGTTGCCGCTTATGTGCCGCCTGTTGTTTGTGACCTGCTGCATAACGCTGTCGCCGCCGGGTTGCTGTACGATGAGACGCGCTGGCTGCGCATGATCCAGCAGGCCTGTTTTACCCTGGCGCCGGGCGAGTTGTATCAGATAGATCGCGGCATGGCGCAGCGGATGCAGCGAGCGGCCTTTACTGCCGCCAGTCTGGAAGAGTTGACGGTGGCTGTGAAGGCGCGCCAGTTTACCCGCACCCGTATTCAACGCATGTTGTGTTACACCGTTGCCGCCCTGGATGCGCGGCAGACGGCGGCGCAGGTGCGGCAATTGCCCGCTTATCTGCATCTGCTTGGCACCACGGCGCGAGGCGAGGCGTTTTTGCGTTGTTGCCGCGATGACATGGCGCTGCCGCTGGTGGGTAACTATTCACGCGTCAACGCCATTCTCAATCGCCGTTACGGCAAAAGCGGCGCGGCGCGCCACCACGCCGACTGGCAGTTGCGTCTCGACGACCGCATGACCCGTCTCTACACCCTGCTGCTGCCCGGCTGGCAGGGTAAATCGCGGCAGTGGAATTACTACCGCCAGCCGTATCGCTGCTGATGGCGAAAGTTTACCGGCCAGTTATTTAAACTTGGAAGTAGGCCATGGTTGGGTTTCCCCATGGCATCTGAGCAGATTGGGCAGAAGGCAACGAAACCCGACAAGTTCCTTGACACATTTAATTCATGTTGCGATGATGCGCATATCATGCGCATGGAGGTTTTGATGGGAAATGCAGTTCGTAAACAATCTGCCAACTTGAGTATTAGGAGTGATCTTCTTTGCCGAGCCAGGCAGCAAAATATCAATTTGTCCCAAACTCTGGAAAATAGCCTGGAACAAATTTTGAAAGCTCGCGATCGGGAAGAGTGGCAGAAAGAAAACCAAAAGGCAATTGATGCCGCCAACCTCTATGTAGAATGTCATGGACTGTGGAGTGATGGCTTGAGGCAATTTTGATGGCAAAATACGATATATACAGCTCCACACATGGCAGTTCCGGTTATCTGATGGATCTGCAGGATGGGATTGTCGAAAATCTCTCAACGCGAGTGGTTGCGCCCCTTGTCCCAATTGACGAGATTCCCAACAGGATGAAAATACTTAATCCTGTAATTTGCGTTGCCGGAACAGAGTGTTTGTTACTGACTCACCTCCTGGCAGCTATTCCCGTATCGACACTCAAGATCAAAGTTGGGTCAGCTGCGGCGCAGAGGGATGAAATTATCGCCTCTCTTGATTTGCTGTTTACCGGTTTTTAGGCGATAGTTTCGGTTATTCCATTATCAGATTGGGCAGTTCGTCCACATCGTCTGCACGCGGCGGAAAGTGGGGGATAAGCAGCTCACCGCACTGTTCAATGGCGTGGCACAGGGCGGTGCAGGCGTCGCCGCTGCGCAAACCGGCGGTGATGGTGTCTACAATCTGCTGCCACTGCTGCTGTTTTACCACCGCGCTTATACCGTCGTCGGCCAGAACCCGCACCCGTCGCTCAAACAGGCATACCAGCAACAGTATGCCGGTAGCGTCGCGAGTGCGGTGCAGACCGTGGCGGGTGAACAGGGCGTATGCCTGCTGCTCGACCCGTGCCTCCATCTCGGCGCTGCTGATAACGGCGCGGTGCAGGGCTGGAATCAGTTTGAGCACTGCCATTACTGCGGTGTAACCGCCCAGCAGCAGAAGCGCCACCGCCCAGTATTCCAGTTGCGGCCACCACCACAGAGCGCCGGTGGCCACGGCCATGGCACTCATGGCAGCGGCGGTGACGGCGCTGGCGTGGTAGTCGTCGGCGCGCGGCAGGATGAGGGCGACAATTTCGCCGCTGGTGTGCGCTTCCACCGCCGCCACGGCATCCTTTATCCGCTGCTGCTGCTCTGCGCTAAAACTGATATGTGTTCCAGTAGTCATAATGTTGTCCGCCGTTTTCAGATAAATTAGTTACCAGCCACCGGAAGCGCCACCGCCACCGAAGCCGCCGCCGCCACCGCTGAAACCACCGCCGCCGAAGCCGCCGCCGCCACCGCCGAAGCCGCCCATTCCACCGAAGCCGCCAAACCAGAAAAGTGAGCGCCGCCGTCGCGGCAGAACGCCCAAAAGCAGAAACAGCACAATGGGCAGCCAACCCAGGGCGTGGCCTTTGCGATGTCTCTTGCCGCTGCCCTTGTACTGGCCGTGGACGGCATCGACAATGGCCATGGTGCCGGCGACAATGCCACCACTAAAATCGCCCTGCTTAAAACGCGGTACAATCTCGTTGTCGATGATGCGTCCGGCCAGCAGGTCGGTGAGCACTCCCTCCAGACCGTAGCCAACCTCGATGCGCACCTTGCGTTCCTGTTTGGCGATAAACAGCAGTACGCCGTTATCTTTACCTTCCTGCCCCAATCCCCACTGCTGGGCTGTAGCTATGGCGGCGCTGTCTATATCGTCGCCGTCAATATCCGGTACGGTTAAAATCACCACCTGGGTGGAGTCACTCTGCTCCAGCCGGGTGAGATACTGTTCCAGCTTGGCTTCGGTGGCAGCGGGAATCATGTCGGCGCTGTCGTTGACATGGCCGCGCAACGGCGGCGGCTCAAACGCCAGCGCCGGGCTTACCACGCATATCAGCAGCAGCGCCGCCAGCAGCAAGCGGCGCATCAGAATTTAACCTGTGGCGCCACTTCACTGCCGACAGCGGCCTTGAACGGCTCCTTGCGCTCCAGATGGAGCAGGAAATTGTTGGTCAGATTGGCCGGGAACGAGCGGATGGCGCTGTTGAATATCCGTACCGCCTCGTTGTAGCGCTGGCGCGCCACGTTGATGCGGTTCTCGGTGCCCTCCAGCTGATGTTGCAGATCGCGGAAGTTCTGGCTGGCTTTCAGGTCGGGATAGCGCTCCGCCACCAGCAGCAGGCGCGACAAGGCGCCGCTCATCTGTTGCTGGGCAGCGCTGAATTCACTCATCCGCTTGGGGTTGTTCAGATCTTTGGTGCTGATCTGTATCTGCCCCACCCTGGCGCGGGCGGCGGTGACGTTCTGCAGGGTTTCCTGCTCGTGTTTGGCGTAGGCTTTTACCGTCTCCACCAGGTTGGGAATCAGATCGGCACGGCGCTGATAGGTGGCCTCGACATCGGCCCAGGCCTTGAACACCGCCTCCTCTTTTTGCTGAATATCGTTGTAGCCGCACCCGGCCAGCAGCAGGGTGAGAAAAATAAGCAGGGCGTTACGTAACATTAGACAGCTCCTTTGCACTGTGTGATAATGATTGGTGCTACATCTCCATGTGCACGACTTGCTCCAATATAGGTGTCGCTGGCACAAAAGTAAACCGCAATCAGGCCGGAGCCGTGGCGGTGATTGACACGGTGGCAGGCCGAACGGGGAGGCGCGTATGCATGATTTTGACGCTGAGACTTATCAGGCGCAGCTGGAACAGCAACTGGCGCCGCGGCTTGCCGGCGCCGATGATGCCGCGCTTGTAGCGGTGGTAACCGATCTGGTGGCACAGTTGCAGCAGCGGCTGGATGCCTGTCTCGATGCGGAAGATTATCGCCGTATCGCTTGCGCGCCCGGTTGCGGCGCCTGTTGTGTGGTCAATGTAACTGTGCTGCGGCCCGAGGCTCTGGCCATTGCCGCCTGGCTGCGTGCCAATCGCGATTCTGCCGCCCTTGCCGAGCTGCGTCGGCGCATGGATGCCTTCATCATCGCCATCAGTGGTCTGGACGATGAGGAGCGTATCGCCATTCGCCGTAATTGCGTGTTTCTCGATGCTGGCGGCAGTTGCTCCATCTACCCGGTGCGTCCACTGCTGTGCCGCTCTATCACTTCTACCGATGCCGATGCCTGCCGTGATGCCCTGGTGCTGCCCGCCCTGGGGGAACAGCCAATGGTGATGATGAATCTGGTGCAGAAAAAGCTCTACGACAGCGCTTTTCGCGCTTTGGGCAACGTGTTGCAACGCTACGGCTGGCCCGGCAAAGGTCATGAACTAACGGCGGCGGTACGGGAGTTTTTATAGTGCTGCCAGTTATATAAATGGTATTTTATACTTGACGTAGTTTGTTGTGGGTGTGTTAATAAAGATATCTGTTGAATATTTTGCTTAATGCGTCTGTGTGCGCGTTCCGGTGGTTGACCATGATTCTACTTGCGGCGGATATTGGTGGAACTACCTCCCGTTTTTGCTGGCGGGATACCACCGCTGCTGCGCCCGCCGTTACTTGCTGTTATCCCAGCCGTAGGTTTTCTTCTTTTATCGATCTGCTCAAAACAGTTATTGCTGATCAGAAACTGGCGCGCATCGACTATGCCTGTTTCGGTTTGCCCGGCCCGGTGATCGATGCCGAAGTGAATCTCACCAACCTGCCGTGGCGGATATGCGCCTGCGATCTGGAACGACAGCTACCCATTGGCCAGGTAGAGCTGGTGAACGATTTTCAGGTGGCGGCCTACGGTGTTGAGCTGCTCGATGCCGGGCAGGTGCAGCTACTTCACCCCGGGCGCTGTGATCCAGCGGGAAACCGGCTGGTTATCGGTGCCGGCACCGGTTTGGGGGTGGCGCCGGTGTATCATCTTGGGCGTAATTTTTATCCGCAGCCTTCCGAGGGCGGGCATATCGACTTTGCCCCGGCAAATGCCGTGCAGCAGCAGTTGCTCGATTTTCTCCATCAGTGTCATCATCAGCATATCACCTACGAGGATATCCTTTCCGGAGACGGGGTGTGTTTCATCTACCGTTTTTGTTGCCACCGTAGTGGGCGATGCTTGCCGTCAGCACCTTTTGTCGCTGCCGATGTCCACGCTCTGGCCTGTGATGGAGACGAGGTTGCCGTCGAGGCGGTGCGGCTGTTTGTCAATATCTACGGCGAATTTGTCGGTAATGCGGCGCTGCTGTGGCCGGCGCGGGCCGGTATCTACCTGTGCGGCGGTATCGGTCTCAAATTCAGGCGCTGGATGAACAGCAGTGCTTTTGTCGACGGCTTTCTCAATCGTGATAAAATGCGCCCGGTGGTGGAGCAGATGCCGGTGTATCTGGTGCTGGACGAACTGCTGGGGCTTAGAGGGGCGCTGCTGCAGGCACAGCGGCGGGCAGCGGCGGAGGGCGTTTTTACTTTGAACTGAATTGCACTTGCAGGGGGACGGCATGAAAAACTATCCGCGTATTACTGAACTTACCCACACCACCCTGGCGCTGATTCTTGCCGGTGGAGAAGGAAGCCGCCTCAAGGATCTTACCCGCTGGCGCGCTAAACCGGCGGTGCCGTTCGGCGGCAAGTATCGCATCATCGATTTTGCCCTGTCTAACTGCGTTAATTCCGATATTCGCCATATTGCTATTCTAACCCAGTACAAATCCCATTCCCTTATCCGGCATATCCAGCGGGCATGGAATTTTATGCGCTACGAGATCGGCGAATTTGTCGAGTTGCTGCCGGCCCAGCAGCGGATAGATAAGCAGTGGTATCAGGGTACCGCCAACTCCCTGTATCAGAACCTCGATATTATCCGCCGCCACGATCCGCGCTATGTGCTGGTGCTTGGCGGCGACCACATCTACGCCATGGATTACCGCGACATGATCGAATGCCACGCCCGCAGCGGTGCCGATGTTACCATCGGTTGTGTGGAGGTGCCGGTGGAGGAAGCCAGCAGTTTTGGTGTAATGTCGGTGGACAGCGAGCTGCGCATCAACCGTTTCAGCGAAAAACCGTCCCGGCCTGAGGCCATGCCGGGTAAGCCGGACAAGGCTCTGGCGTCCATGGGGATCTACATCTTTTCGCCGGAATTTCTATTTAAAAAATTGATTGAAGATCAGGATAATCCCGCTTCCAGCAAGGATTTCGGCAAGGATATCATTCCGTCCATCATCGGCAACAGCCAGGTGATGGCCTATCCTTTTGTCGATGAAACCGGCGCTCCCGGTTACTGGCGCGATGTCGGCACCGTCTACTCGTATTGGAGCGCCAACATGGATCTGTGTTCCATCACGCCGGAACTCAATCTCTATAATGCCGACTGGCCCATCTGGACCTACCAGGCGCAACTGCCACCGGCCAAGTTTGCCTTTGACGACGATGGTCGCCGCGGTCAGGCCATCGATTCGCTGGTGAGCGCCGGGTGTATTTTGTCCGGCGCCGAGGTGAAGCGTTCCATCATTTATAACGGTTGCTTTTTGCACAGTTATTCCAGCGTGAGTGACAGCGTAGTGTTGTCGGATGTAGATATCGGTCGTAAATGCCGTATTCGCAATGCTATTATCGATAAGGCGTGCGTTATTCCTGAAGGGACGGTGATTGGTGAAGATGAACAGGCCGATCGCGAACGGTTTTACGTGGATGAACACGGCATTGTGCTGGTAACGCCGGATATGCTCGGTCAGCATCTGCACATTGTCCGTTAGGAGCCTGTCGGGCTTTGCGGATCGAAGCGAAAAATCGACTGGTCGAGGACAGGAAAGTCCGACAGTCTCCTAGTTGCGATTGCGAGAGAAGTTATGGAAAAACAGACTCAAGTGGTGCTGTGCTGGCACATGCATCAGCCCTATTATCGCGATGGTCTCGACGGTAACTACCGTCTGCCGTGGGTCTATCTGCATGCCATCAAGGATTATACCGATATGGCGGCGCATCTGGAGGCGTTTGCGACGGCGCGGGTGGTGGTGAATTTTGCTCCGGTGCTGCTGGAACAACTGGACGACTACGCTACCCAGTTGCGTAGCTGGCTGAAAGACGGTCTGCCCATGCGCGATCCGCTCCTCAACCTGGTGGCGGGGGAAACCCCCATTCCCGACGATCCCGAAGGGCGCGCCGAGATCATCCGCGCCTGTCAGCGTCTGCATGCGCCCACCATGGTCGATCCGTACCCGCAGTTTCGCGCCCTGGTGGATATCGCTCGGCAGCAGTACAGCGACGGCGAGCTCGATTCGGCGCGCATCCGTTATCTGAGCGCCCAGTTTTTTGTCGATCTGCTCATGTGGTATCATCTGGCGTGGCTGGGCAGCAGCGTGAAGGAGAGCGACGCGCGGGTAAAACGGTTGCTGGGGCGGAAGAATATCTTTACCCGTGTCGACCAGTTGCTGCTGATGGAGGTGCTGGCGGAACTGCTGGCGGGGATTATCCCCCGCTATCGCGCTCTGGCCGACGCCGGGCGCATCGAGTTGTCCATGACACCCTACGGCCACCCGATTTTGCCGCTGCTCATCGATTTTACCGTGATGCATGCCGCCGACCCGGCAGCGGAAATC
>Ga0256842_1002385_pt1 | contig 13569 bp, 8 predicted proteins | sample 4559240metaG_FD_185973 | JGI IMG/M metagenome (GOLD analysis project Ga0256842, IMG submission 185973) | Hydrothermal vent microbial communities from Guaymas Basin, Mexico - 4559-240 | ecosystem: Environmental > Aquatic > Marine > Hydrothermal vents | place: Mexico: Guaymas Basin | collected...
TGGCATTCAAATAGAACCTACCAATGGCAAAATCCCAATTGCTTGTATGTGGTGCAATTATTACTACACTCTTTTTTACATCAGGAAATTCACCCATAAGTTTCCATCCAAATAGTTCTAATGTTTTTCTAAAAAATATTCTCATTTTATTATTATTCTATTATTGTTATAGTTGATATCCATAGTTTATATGTTTTGTGTGTTATTATGTATTTACTATTTTTAGACTAATTATGTTTATTAGTCAGTTTGATGCAAAAAATATATTATTTACCCAAACCTTTTATTAGAATTAGTAATAAATCATCAAAATACGGATTTAATTTATCGTATTTACCCTGCAAGAAGAATGGAATTTCAAGTCCTTTTAATACCATAATGAAAACATCAAGTAATGCGTCCATGTTTCCATTTCGTTTTTCGAATGTATTTTCTTCTATCCCTTGCTCAATAATTTTCTTTATTTGTTCTTTCTCCCAATCATCCAAGTTACTTCTTAAATCATCAATAAAATCAAAATGCTCAAAAAAATCTGCTTTTAATGTTTCGTGATAATTAGAAGCGCTGTTCAGGACTTCCATACGTTTAACTAAATATTGTTTAATTTTTTGTTCTGCCTTAAGATTTTTATCATTAACAATTATTGATAAGTTAGCCTTTAGATTTTCAATTTCTTTTGCTACCACTTCAGTAAATAATTCTTCTTTACTGGCAAAATGATAATATAAAGAGCCTTTAGCTTTTCTTGCAATCTTGGCTATTTCATCCATAGATGTTTTATGAAAGCCAAAACGACTAAACAATTTGTTTGCTACTTCTAATATTTTATCTTTTGTACCTTCTGCTGCCATAATTACTAATTATCTACTATAACTGACCAAACTCGTTTCTAAGTGCAAAGAACGCTATTTTTTTATTCTGTTAATTATTTTTTTTAAGTTTTATTGTTAAAATATCTTAAATAGTGTCTGCGCGAAAACTGTCAAATTTTATAAAATGACAGATTTTGGATGAGATTTTTAATTTTTTTGAAACGAGGCGATGCTTAAGCATCAGTGAGTTGAAAAAAGGGTTGAAATGTCGCTAAAAGATACATTTTTAATTTTGTAGAGTTTTCTTGCTGGCACTAAATAGCTTTAATGCTTTGAATATAGGTCAATTATATTAATAATTTTTTTGTTTATATATATAAGCTTAAATGTAACAAATAGCAAAACTAAAGATTTTTTTTTCATAATTCAGCCCAATACCTCTCTATAAACCCCAAATCTTCAATCAAAAAGCCTGCCTGGCCGGCAGACAGGTTCGCTTAGGTTCTCGTTAAGTGCACAAAAAAAGCGATCAACTCGATCGCTTTTTTTTATCTTAATTTCTTCACACTTCTCCTCCCGATTCCTATCGGGGCTCCTTTCACTATAAAATTAAATGCTAGCTTTAATTTTATGAGTAAGGATATCAATACCGATAATATTTTTTCCGCCTTGAGGGATAATAATATTAGCATATCGTTTGGTTGGTTCAATAAATTGTAGGTGCATTTTTTTTACAAAATTGTCGTAATGATTAAGTGCTTGATCCAATGAGCGACCACGCTCTTGCATGTCACGCTTAATGATTCGCATAAGTCTATCATCTCCATCAGCATCCACATAAACAATAATGTCTAATCTTTTACGAAGTTCAGCATTTGTAAGTACAAGAATTCCTTCTACAATTATAACTTTCTTAGGTTGCACAGTAACTGTTTCATCAGCTCTACTACAGGTAATATATGAGTAAATAGGAATATCAACAGATTCACCTCTCTTTATTTCATCCAAATGCTTAATTAAAAAACCCCATTCTATACTATTTGGGTGGTCAAAGTTGATGAGTTTTTTCTCTTCTTTTGGTAGGTGACCATTATCGAAATAATATGAGTCTTGTGAAATAACTGCTACGGAATCTTTTGGTAATCTTTTGATTATCTCGTTTACCACGGTTGTTTTTCCTGATCCCGAACCACCTGCAATACCTATTACTAACATCTATTGTTGTTTTAATGATTTGAAGCCGTAAAGATATTAAATTAACTAAGGAAAAGTACAAGGAATCCCGATAGCTATCGTAAGGATAAGGAAAAAGGATAAGGATCCCGATAATTATCGGGAGGAAAAAGGGGGTGCAGATTAACGATTGAATATTTGATACACCATTACACCAGAAAACAAAGGATAAAGAACTAGGATAAGGATCCCGATAATTATCGGGAGGAAAAAGGGGTTGCAGATTGACAATTGAATATTTGATACATCATTATATTATTACAAAATTACAGTTATGTGCTCTATTTTCCTATTGTGTCTTATGTGGTTTAATAAATGTTTGGAGATTGAGTTTAATTATTTATTCTCTATTAGTATTTCTGTTAAACCAGTCTGCCGACAGGCAGGCAAATAAACGATTTCCCAAATCAACCCTTTAATTGACATTTCTTCCAACATTTTTTAATAAATTACAATAGTTATTATAATCGCATTTTACTATCTTCGCAAAATAATACAAAATATAACATTATGGCAACACATTATATTAGCAATCAGGAGCTTGACTTCGTAACTATTGCAAAAATACTAAACGAAAATATGACTTTGGCACTCTCTGATGATGCTAAAGCTAAAATTCAGAAATGTAGAACCTACCTTGATAATAAAATGGAGACTCACGATGCTCCAATTTATGGTATCAATACAGGATTTGGTTCACTATATAATATATCTATTGGCAAGGAAGATTTGAGTAGTCTTCAGGAGAATCTTATGATGTCGCATGCTTGTGGCGTTGGTGAGGAAGTGCCACAAATTATTGTGAAGATTATGCTTTTATTAAAAGCTCAATCTCTTTCTTATGGTCATTCGGGAGTACAGTTAGTTACTGTTGAGCGTTTGATTTCTATGTTTAATAATAATGTGCTTCCTGTTGTATATCAGGGTGGTAGTCTTGGTGCTTCGGGCGATTTATCTCCTTTGGCTCATATGAGTCTTCCTCTTATTGGAATGGGTGAGGTTTATTATAAAGGCAAAAAAGTGCAGTCAGCAGATATTATGTCGGAGCTTAATTGGGAGCCTATCAAAATGCAATCTAAAGAAGGTTTGGCATTATTGAATGGTACTCAGTTTATGAGTTCTTATGGAACTTATATGATTATGAAGGCTAATAAGATTTCTGTTTTAGCAGACCTTATTGGTGCTCTTTCTTTGGATGCTTATGATGGTAGAATTGAGCCTTTTCACGATGCTGTTCATCAAATTCGTCACCATAAAGGACAGATTGATACTGCAGCTCGTATCCGTAGTATTCTGAAAGATTCAGAGCTTATTGTTCAGTATAAAGAGCATGTTCAGGATCCTTATTCTTTCCGTTGTATGCCTCAGGTGCATGGTGCTTCAAAGGATTCGTTTACACATATCGAAGGTGTATTCAAGAATGAGATTAATGCCGTTACCGATAATCCTACAATTTTTCCTGATGAAGATTTAATTATTTCTGCAGGAAATTTCCACGGACAACCTCTTGCTGTTGCTCTTGATGCCATGGCTATTGCTTTGGCTGAGATAGGAAATATTTCGGAAAGAAGAACTTATCAGCTTATCAAAGGTATTCGTAATTTGCCTTCATTCCTTGTGGCAACTCCAGGTTTGAATAGCGGTTTTATGATTCCTCAATACTCTGCTGCTTCATTGGTTAGTATTAACAAACAATATGCATCTCCTGCTTCGGTAGATTCTATCGAAAGCTCTCAAGGGCAAGAAGATCACGTAAGTATGGGTGCTAATGCTGCTACAAAAACATATCGTATTCTTAAAAATGTGGAGAGCATTTTAGCAATAGAGCTTATGAATGCGGCTCAGGCATTGGAATTCCGTCGTCCAAAGAAATCATCTCCTGTTATTGAGAACTTTGTTGCTCAGTATCGTAAGGTGGTAGATTTTGTGGAGGTTGATAAGTTTATGCACCCTGAGATAGCTAAGAGTGTTGATTTTATTCAAAATATTGAACTTGATTTGCCAGAGGGTAAATTTGACTTAGATTTTGAGCAGAATACAAAATTGAATTAATAGAGTGTTTTAGATGTAAGGTTTATAGATTTATTTAGTGTATAATTAATTATTATACTATTTAAATATAGATATGTCCGTGAACTGTAATCGGTAATCAGTAACATAGTAGGTGATTGTATTGATACAGATTACAGATCTACTGATAACAGATTACATTTTTTAAAAACGCTTTAATAATTAGAAAATTACAATACCAACTAAAAATTTAGTATTACTAAATATATAGAAGTTATGACATTAGAACAATTTCAAGAAGATATTCGTCAGGGAATTCCTGATGTGCTACCTCCAAAGGTAGAGCTTGACCCATCGGTGAGTCATGCGCCAATTCGTAAACAGATTCTTAATGCTGATGAAAAAAAATTAGCATTGCGTAATGCTTTACGTTATTTTGACCCAAAGCATCATGCTGAGCTTGCTCCTGAATTTGCCGAAGAGTTGAAAAAATATGGCCGTATATATATGTATCGCCTACGTCCTAAGTATGAGATTACTGCTCGTTCAATCAACGATTTCCCTCATAAATCGGTACAGGCTGCTGCTATAATGTTGATGGTTAGTAATAACCTCGATTATGCCATAGCTCAGCATCCTCACGAGTTGATTACTTATGGTGGAAATGGTGCTGTTTTCCAAAATTGGGCGCAATATCGTCTTACCATGAAGTATCTTTCGGAAATGACTGATGAGCAAACTCTTGCCATGTATTCGGGTCATCCTATGGGTTTATTCCCTTCGCATAAAGATGCTCCTCGTGTGGTTGTAACCAATGGTATGACTATTCCAAATTACTCAAAACCTGATGATTGGGAAAAGTTTAATGCTCTTGGCGTGTCGCAATATGGACAAATGACAGCAGGCTCGTTTATGTATATTGGCCCACAAGGAATTGTGCATGGTACTACAATTACGGTATTAAATGCTGGCAGAATGATTCAGAAAGATGAGAATGACAGCATTGCAGGTAAACTATTTGTAACCTCTGGTCTTGGTGGAATGTCGGGTGCTCAGCCCAAAGCTGCAGTTATTGCTGGAGCGATTGGAATTATTGCTGAGGTAAACGAAACTGCTGCCAAAAAACGTCATGAACAAGGTTGGGTAGATGAATTGCATTACGACCTTGATGTGATGATGGACAGAATTAGTAAAGCTAAAGCTGATAAAGAAGTTGTGAGCTTGGCTTATGTTGGTAATATCGTTGACCTTTGGGAAAAATTTGTGGAGGTAGATATGCATGTAGAGCTTGGCTCTGATCAAACGTCACTTCATAATCCTTGGGCTGGTGGATATTATCCTGTGGGCATGAGTTATGAAGAGGCTAATGATATGATGGCTCATAATCCTGAGCAATTTAAGATTGAAGTTCAGAAAACATTAAAGCGCCATGTAAATGCAATTAATGCGCTTACTGCCAAAGGAATGTATTTCTTTGATTATGGTAATGCTTTTCTTTTGGAAGCTTCGCGTGCTGATGCTGACATTCTTAACGAAAAAGGTGATTTCAGATATCCTTCTTATGTTCAAGATATAATGGGACCAATGTGTTTCGATTATGGTTTTGGACCTTTCCGTTGGGTATGTACTTCTAGCGATCCTGCTGATTTGGACTTAACAGACAAAATAGCAATGGATGTTCTTGAGGAAATGGCTAAAAACTCGCCAATAGAAATTTCGCAGCAAATGCGTGATAATATTGAGTGGATTAAAGGAGCTAAGGCCAATAAATTGGTAGTAGGTTCGCAAGCTCGTATTTTATATGCTGATGCTGATGGTAGAATTAAGATTGCCGAGGCATTCAATAATGCAATTAAAGATGGTAAGCTAAAAGCACCAGTTGTGCTTGGTCGCGATCATCATGATGTATCGGGAACGGATTCTCCTTTCCGCGAGACTTCAAATATATATGATGGCTCTAGCTTTACTGCTGATATGGCCATTCAAAATGTTATTGGTGATAGCTTCCGTGGTGCCACTTGGGTTAGTATTCACAATGGTGGCGGAGTAGGCTGGGGCGAGGTTATCAACGGTGGCTTTGGTATGCTGCTAGATGGTAGTGCCGATGCTGATCGCAGACTTAAGAGTATGCTACTTTGGGATGTAAATAATGGAATTTCGCGTCGCTCTTGGGCACGTAACGAAGGTGCTGTATTTGCTATCAAACGCGCTATGGCTGCAAATCCTAATCTTAAAGTTACACTTCCTAATATGGCTGATGATAGTCTTATTGAAGGCTTAGTTTAAGGATAGAGGACTAGGAAAAAGGTGAAGGGAGAAAGGTGAAAAGGTGAAGTGATTTAATAATAGAACTATAACAAACTTCTCTTTTCATTCTGTATAATTAAAAAAGAGGAGACAATATTTTAAGGCTGCTTTAGAATCAAGATTCTACGAGGACGACGCAGGAGGACGTTGTAGACTTGCCCAACCATCAAAATTTCTATCATAAAAAAAAGCTTTTCAGTTTTCTCAATATTGAGAATAAACCGAAAAGCTTTTTAATTTTATATTAGTCTAATATGCTAACTAAAGGTAGTCGCCCCTTGACCGCAGACTAATCCATATATGGGACTGAAGACTGCCAACTGAAGACTGCCAACTAAAATCAGATGTTTTCTTCACGAATTTGCATATAAGCTTTTGGATGCAAACAAGCAGGGCATTTCTCAAGAGCTTTTTCGCTTTGATAAACGTAGCCACAGTTGATGCATTTCCACCATACTTTTCCGTCTTTAATAAATACTTTATCTTCAGAGATATTCTGTAATAATTGAAGATAAATTCTTTCGTGCTCAGCTTCAACCACAGCAATCATTTTGAAAGCAGTAGCAACCTGTGGAAAACCTTCTTCCTTAGCAATACGGGCAAATTCAGGATATAATTCTACCCACTCTTCGTTTTCGCCAGCAGCAGCAGCTTCAAGGTTTTCTTTTGTTGTGCCAATAATTCCTGCAGGATATGTAGCAGTAATTTCTAGTCCACCACCTTCAAGAAAACTAAAAAATCTCTTTGCATGTTGTTTCTCTTGGTCAGCAGTCTCTTGAAAAATTCTAGAAATTTGTTCATAACCTTCTTTTTTAGCAGCTTTAGAAAAGAATTCGTATCTATTTCGTGCTTGACTCTCACCAGCAAATGCCTTTAGTAAGTTTTGCTCGGTTTGTGTTCCTTTAATTGATTTACTCATAATTATATGTTTTCTGGTTTATAATTCTATTTATCAAAAGTAAGCAATATTGATGTGATTGAGATAAAAATGGTATAAAAATGAATAATCATTTCTTGAAACAAATCAATCAATCATTATATTTGAGCTTTATTGATTATTAAATATTGATTCATTATTATTTACTTCGTATAATATGTATCTCTTATTTCGATAAATCTCTTTAAATTTTAAGTTTGTTCTTATATCTGTATTAATGCCATTATTAAAAATATCATCACTTAAGATAACTTTATAGTCTTTTAAAATTTCATATTTTTTTTGAATATAGAAATCCCTGTAGATTTGTTTACGATGATTAATATATGGAGTATTAAACATATGAGGGACCAAAGAATAAACGGAGGTATAGGCTGTTGCAAAATAATCTAATTCGTAATTTTCGCTTACAAATAAATAAGTATAATCATAATGTTTATCAATATAGTTTAATAAATCTAATTGTGGTTGCTTTATTCTTATGCTAACTGCCTGTTCTTCTCTATTTATATTAATATAGCTCTGATCAGAAAACCATGTGAGGTTATCAAAAATAAGTAATAAAAATACAAATGATTTAATAACTGATGATAGAACCCATTTGTTATGGTTGAAAAATTTCACTAAAACTCCTGCGCCAAGTAAAAATAATGGCGTATAAATATGTCCGTGAGTAAAATGAATAGGCTGTATGGGTCTCATTATTAGCTCATGATTAGCAAGTGCGAGAGAGATAAGAAAATAGATTAGTAAAAAACGATTAAAAGAGTTATTAAATAGTTTGAATTCACTATTTCTAAAACTTATAAATGTTAGTATAAAAACTGGTAGGTAGGCCAAAATGATTGAAATAGAATCCATAAACCAATTAATAGACCACTGTTCTATAATTATTTTATGTTCTGCAAAATTAGATAAATAGATGCCATTATAAGCACCAAAAAGAGCTAGAATAATGATGTTTAATGCAATAAATCTTTTTTTTATTTTAAGTTTGCTAAATATAAAAAACTCACTAAATTGGTATAGAAGAATAATTAATAAAAACTGTATTCCATAAAAAGGATGTGAAAAAGATAATATGAAGAGAACTAAGGAGACTGCATATTGCTTGTTCTTTAATACTAAGTATACAATGCTAATAGTTAGGAAATGATAGTAAGCTTCAGTTGAATAAACAAAATTTCTACCAAAATTTAACATCCAATAGCCTCCTCCTGGATCAAAAACTTGACTTTTTAGGGCAGCATCTATAAAGTCGAATTTCTGAAAATAATTATATATAAATCCACCAATAATTAATAGACCTCCACCATAGATTAAAAGTGCAAAAGTTGCAGTATGTCCTTTTGTCCCCCATCCAATATACGACTTAAAAAGTTTAAGGGCTATATATATTGCTAAGAAGCTAAATAATATACCAAAACCTATGAAAATAACTCCCACATCTATTTGTGTAAAATGCCAGACTGTTCCAAGTATTAGTGTTTGAATTTGGAAATAAATTTTTGGACCATTACTATCAATGTTGAATGGATTTGAATATATAAGAGAAAAATTTTCATTATCGAAATGTTGCCGTGCATTTGCCATATATGATAGCATATCTCCATGTACGAAGCCTGTTCCTATATAATCATTTGGTGGATTGTATTGTGCAAAATAGAAAATTAGTATGGGTAATAGTAATAATAAACTAACAATAAACTCTTTTAATCGAGGTTTATTTGTTGTTAGTTTATTTTTTGAATTTTGCATTTTGAATATTTATTTGTGAAAGTAAAGTTGAAAGGTTCTGTATTAAAGAATAGTATATAATCTTATTTTAAGTTCATAATACTTGCTTCATTAATTATTTGCATTATTATTAGGTGATTTTCTGTTAATTTCATATTTTATACAACCCTTTATAATTGTATCTTTCTTTATAATAAATATTGAATCCATATTATAATATTTTGCTTCCCAATTGAAAAGCCATGTGCCAGGGTCTTCAATGTCTGCAATATCAGCAAAAATAAGCATATCAGGATGGTGTTCCAATGGTTTTATTATTAATGATTTTTGGTCATTTAATTTTGCATTATTGAAGTATTCATATCGTGCAGTCATGTCGTTATCAAATTCTTTGGCTTCAAAAAATAGAGTTTTATAAGCATTAAGAATATTACCATAAACAAAAGTACTCCCTGGTTTTTTTTGAGCAAATTCATAAGGGTTAGTTACGTATATTCCACTAAACATAAATAAAACTAATGAGAGAGATAATAAACGATTGTAGAATAATGGTAAAGTAAAACTGAATATTTTTTTATAATAATTCTGAAATGCGAAAATATTATATATCAATAAAAATGCAAAAATGTAGGCTGCAATATTGAAAATTCGACCAGCTGGAAGACTTTTTAATGCCAATGTGGTTGGTAGAAAGACTAAATATGTAATTATAAACATTAATAGAATGCTCCAAATAGGATTGATTTTAGGAAGCCTAATAATTAAAGCATTATTATTAGTTAATTGTCTTGAATAGGTAAACAATAGGATATTAGCTATTACGAATACTGGGTTTTGAAATAAATATCCCATTAAATAGATCATACTTTTTGCGGCTAAGTATAAACTGAGAATTATGCTACCTTGGTTTGCTATGTTCATTCTGACATAATTACCTGGAGCTGCTACAAGAATGATAGATGATAGTATAATGAAAGATAATATGATTAGCTCAGATGTTTGGCGTTGCTTTTTGTAATAATTCCATCCCATAATAACTATCATTATTATGATTAATAATGGAACATATAGCTCTAATAAGCCAACTATTATTATTGCTAATATTGAGTTTAATATTAAATAAAGTGTTTTGTTGATACGTTTATTATTTGCGAATAGAATATTAGCAATAAAAATTAAGATAAGTGATAAGCCAAGTTGATAAGCTGTTACGCTAGGATACCAATATAAATATTCAAATATATCAGGAATTGCATTTAATATAATAATGTTAATTATAAGGGTGTAAATGAATAGTTTAAGATTAGAATAACCCTTATGAAATAGTGATTTTGACAATATGAAAATGCTAAAAATATTTAGTAAAAAATAAGCTCCTAATTCAAATCTATGAAGATTTAATGACTCAAACCTTAAAGGGTCAAAAGCTCCCAAAAACATACTAGCATATCGCCCCGACCAATTCATATACATATCTTTAACAAAGGGAAGAACTCCTAACTCATTAACTTTTATAGCAAAAAAGAAATCATCAACTTGTGGATGCACAAATAAGATTAATGCGAAAAAAGGAAAGATTAGTATTAGTAAGCCTATGATAAGTAGGTATTCTTGTTTTTTTGTCATATTCTAATTGCGTAATTTTATACGTATTCAAAATTACATAATATCTATTTCATAATAACATTTTATTTTGATAGCATTGTAACAAAATAAAAACTTTGGCGTCATTAAAATGTGATTTGAAATTAATCACATATATCAGAATTTAATAATTGATTGAAAATTATGAAAACTATATTTATTATAGCGTTATTATTTGTTGTTACAATAGTAAATGCTCAGCAGGTTTTTGAACTTAGTGGGCAAGTGAAAAATAAAAAAGGAGGAGATAATCTAGAGTTTTGCTCGGTGGTTGTTCTTAATAAAGAGAATAAAATTATAAAAGGGGGCATTACTTCAGAAAAAGGTTTTTTTAATTTACCAGTTGAGGCTGGTGAGTACAAATTGGCCATAAGTTTTGTCGGTTTTCAGAATGATACTGTTAGTATTGGTAGACTAAATTCCAATAAATTTCTAGGAGTTTTTAAATTAGAGCCAAATAATGAAAGTCTTAAAGGTGTTGAAATAACAGCAAGTTCTAGCAGTGCAATTATTGATAAGGATATAAAAGTTGTAACTGCCGAAATGCGTAAGGGAAGTATCGATACCAAGGAAATTTTGGAAAAAATAAATGGTGTTTCTTATGATAGATATGCTAATACAATTAAGGTAGATAATAATAAGAATGTGGTAATACTTGTGGATGGAGTAGAGAAAAATCAAGAGTATATAAAGAATTTGGACCCTAAGCGGTTAAATAGGGTGGAGATAGTGCGCGATCCTGGTGGACGATATGGATTAGAGGGTTATGCTGCAGTAATCAATGTTATTCTTAATAAAAATTATAGAGGTACTGAGGCTTTCTTTTATGATCAAGCGATTGTGGATAGAAATCCTAATAAACCTGATTTATTAGTGCCTATCAATAACTTATATGTATCATTGAATCATACGGTAAATAATGTAAATATATATGGTACTATAAGCCATAATTATATGCATTTTGGTATTCCTAATACTAAGATTACTAAGTTTGATAATGGTAGAACCATTTCTCAAACACCACCTGATGGAGGAGATAATGCTTATGAAACCAATAAAAACATGAACTATACATTGGGAGCAGACTTTTATATAAATCCTAAGCATAGTATTAGTTTTGAAACTAGTATCAAGAATTTTCCCAAGGCTCAAAATTCTGGAGATGTAAGTTTTCAAACATTAGAAACCTTAGGTTCTGATACCTTAAATTTTTATTCTTTAAATTCATCTTCGAATTCAAGCACCATAAACACCTTTAGTACATTGTTCTATAGGGGGAAGTTGACTAACAAAAGTAGCTTAAAAGCTGATTTTTCATACTCTAATTCTGATCATGATTATGAAAATGAAATTGAACAAATAGGGATGTATTCACAAAATGATATTGGTAATTCTAACTCGGATTATACAAAGCTAAATGTTGAATTACACCATGATTTGAATAAAAAGATGAGCTTACAATTAGGGTATACAAATGTGTGGAGACAAAGTGCAAAGGACTATAGTATAACGCAGAAGGCATTGCAGACGGGTTCTTTAAATGAGAATAATTATACATATAATTCTAACGAAAAGCGAAATATGATTTATGGATACTATTCTTATAAAATGAATAAGAAGTTGAGTATGCAGCTAGGTGTCGCAGCTGAACATAGTGTTTTAAATGTTCAAGGTAATAAGAATAATTATATGATTTATCAGCCTTTCTTTACTATGATGTATAAGGCTCATCCAATGTTGAACTTTAAATTAAAATATCGTTCTAATAGCGATTATCCAACAAGTTCGCAAACAGATTCAAGCTTGGTACGTATTGACCCATATAATATTTCTAGGGGTAATCCTGAATTAGCTCCTACTGTAATTCATCGTATATCTCTTCGTATACAAGCTTTGCAAGGCTTAATTTCATTGGAACCTTATTACCATTTCTCAAATAACTATATAGGCCAAATCGGTAAAGTTATAAATGATTCAACATTTGGTTTTACTTATATGAATGTAGGCTTTTATCAAAAAACAGGAATGAATGTGAATATTACTATACCTATTGGTAAACGTTTTGTTATTCAAAATGGATTTGATTTTTATTCTAGCAAGATAGATTTAGGAGAGAATGGAGTTGTTAATGTAAATGACTGGGAAGCAGATATTAAGGCTATTATGTTAGAAAAAGGGAAAATGCCAATGGTTATTCTAATGTATCAACGTGCTAATACAAAGCAAATTAATAGCATGGGTTATGAGCGTGGTGAAAATGATTATTGGATGGTATATATTCAAAAGGAATTAATGAAAAAGAAGCTTTCGCTGGCTTTTGGTTTTATGATTCCAGTTGATTTTGGAACTAATTATATACAGGATACTTATGCTTCCGTTAATGGATATGAAGTTACAACTACAAATGATATAAATGTTTTGAAAAAATTATTGATTTTGAAAGCAACTTACAGATTCAATAAAGGTAAAATTGTACGTAAAACAGAAAAGGATATTGATAAGGATATTGAGAATTATGATGGTAAGAGCTTGATGTAGACTTCGACTCTGGCTCAGCACTCCGACTTCGGCTCCGCTCAGTCTCCGATAATAAACTGAGCGGAGCTGAAACTTGTTATTTATAATTTGTTCTTAAATGTAAGGTGGCTGAACGTAGTTGAAACTCACTATTTTTCTTTGTTCTTGAATGTAAGATGGCTGAGCGGAGCCGAAGCCCCGTATTAATATAAAAAAATATAACTACCTTTATGCAATGGTAGGATTTATACCAAATTAATACCAAAACACGCCATATAAATCGTTTATATTTCCCTATTACTTCGTTAAAAATTATTTCCATAGCTATACTTCGACATGCTCAGTACAGGCTTTTATGCAAATAATTTTTGT
>Ga0256842_1002386_pt1 | contig 13568 bp, 10 predicted proteins | sample 4559240metaG_FD_185973 | JGI IMG/M metagenome (GOLD analysis project Ga0256842, IMG submission 185973) | Hydrothermal vent microbial communities from Guaymas Basin, Mexico - 4559-240 | ecosystem: Environmental > Aquatic > Marine > Hydrothermal vents | place: Mexico: Guaymas Basin | collected...
TGTGTGTAGAATTACATCTCCTTTTAAGTATGGTGTTAAAGTATATAAAATGTATGGTTTCGTGTCCGAGTGGCCGATGGTGCAACCTTGGAAAGGTTGTGTAGATTTTTCTACCGAGAGTTCGAATCTCTCCGAAACCACCATAACTATATGCCTTGTAAACTTTAGATAACAACTTGATTTTTGGCTATCTCATTTTTTCTCTTGAAACTCTATCAATTTTATTTATTTGTTATTCAGGAACTAGGGCAACTATTGTTACTATTGGATTGAAACAAATTGATATTAATACTCCTAAAATAGCTCCGAGGACTTATCTACTGAATAAAGTATTGATGGTAGATAGTTTTAAATGCTATAATATACTAAATTTATTTTAAAGAAGAAAAAATGGATGTAGTAACACTAATTGGGATAGGGGTGGGTTTATTAATACTTTTAGCAGTGTTGTTTATTTTTTTCTATCTACCAAAGAGAAGAGAAAAAAACAAACCAGTTGTTAAGAGAGTTGAAAATGAGATAAATCTTCAAACACTAAGAAAAATTATTAAAAATCCAGAATCAACAACAAAAGAGCTTAAAGATGCTGTTGATATTGTTATAGAAAAGTATGGAAATATTTCAAAAAAAGTTCAATTTCAAATAAGTCCAGAATTTGATGTTTATTATGAGATGATGTATATGTTGTGTGCAAATCCAAATACTAATAAAAATATAATTCTTTATTTTGATAAAGAATTAAGTCGACGGAATCCTGATTATAAACAAGAGATAGCAGAAGCTATGCAAAAAGGTTTAAGTAGCCGTTAGTTTATAGAATCTGTTATAGGCCCTTGAATATTATATATATGAATATCTTCTAATTTTTTTAACTCCTCTTGAGTTTTAACAAATGTTGCAATTATCTCGATTCCTAGAGAATCTGTTATAACTTGAATAGCACTCATAGAATCTTTTGATTGGTCAAGTAAAAAAGCACAATCAGCTTTTAAAAATCTAGGGTTTAAAGATTTAAGATATTTGAACTCTTTAGATTCTCCTGTAAAAGAGTTTATCCCAAAACTAAAACCATATTTATGAAATAAATCAACAAAAAGTTTTAGAGTTGCAGTGTTATGAAATGCAAAATTATCTGATACTTCAAAAAGTATTTTAAAGTTCAATGTTTTACTATTCTTTTCAAAAAGATTTGACAATTCATTAAAAGATTTATTGTCTTTCATAAATTCATTAGATAATCGTATAGAACAAATAGTTCCATTTAACTCTTCATACTCTTTTGTTAAAAGTGTATTTAGTGTTGTAAGATAAACTTTTGATACTAAACCAAGATTTATAGCAGGAGCGATGAAATCTCCATAAAAATATTGTTTATCTCTTCCTGTATCTATTGTAAATGTCATCAGTTTATGATTAATCTCTTTTGTTTTTGAGTTTACACTTGACCAAAATCTAAGCCTAAAGAGATTGTTTTGAATAGAATCTTCTATAATTTGTCTCCACTGCTCTTTACCCATTGCATTTTCTTCATCTTTATCTTCATATATATGAAAATTATCTTTATCTTTAGATTTTGCAATTGCTAGGGCATTATCTGTACGAGTTAGTAGTTCTGTTATAGTTACAGTAGGTTTGTATTTGTAGATTCCAAGATTTATAAAAACTTTTGAATCTAGTTTATTAACCTTAAGAAGTTTTATAAATTTTTCATTGATGTTATTTATAATCTTATTTGCTGAATCTTTTTCACAGTTTGGTAGTATGATTGTGAATTCTGTTCCATTAACACGAGCTATAACTTTTTCATCATAATTAAAACAAACATCATTAAAACTATTTGCTAACTCTAAAAAAAGTTTGTCAGCTTTTTGACGACCTAAAATTTGGTTTAGAATCTCTGCCCCACCGAGTGCAACAAATATAATTGTTCCACCATTTGCTCTATTCTCTATTTTTATTAGGTCTGGAAGTTTCAACATTAGGTATCTACGGTTAAAGAGTTTTGTAATAGGGTCATTGTAAAGTAACTCTTTATTTCTTTGAACTGCTTCATTGCCTTTGTTAAAAATATCTTCAACTTTCATAACCATTGCATTCATCCCATTTACAACATCTTTAAATTCAGTTGTAAATGGAATCTCTTTTTGAATAACAAACTGATTTTTTAGGATAGCTTCTGCTTGGTTTTGTACTTTATAGAGTGGTTTTAGTATGAAGTGAAGTAAAATACCTAAAATAATCAGAGTAATACTAAGTGATATTGTAAACAAAAATAGAAGATTTAAAAACATATCATAAAGGGATTTGTGTATGATTCCAACATCTCCAATTACACTAACCGTTCCTATAATACTCCAGCCAGAAGAAACATCAGCAGATACCGATTCTAGCTCTATATCTGAAAATTCTATAAACCATAAAGGAACACCATCTACAATTTTATTATCAAGTTGTTTATAATCAAGTTTGCCATCATTTGACACAAAATCTATCATCTTATAGTAACCACTATCAAATTCTGAATTTATAACCGTAACTATAAATGCTCTATCACTAGATGCATCGGCAATTTTACTAGAGAGTGTAGATATATTGTTAACTGTGGTTTCATACAAGCCCTGAATCATCTCTTTTTTAGATGATTGGTAATTAAGATACATCACCTCGGCTAGTAAGATTGTAATAATTATAGATACAGTTATAGCAACTTGCTTAAATAGAGTCATAGTTTTTTCCTTTTCATATCTTTTTCAAGTTGTTTCCATTTTTTAGATTTTGCACCAGTATCACCATTTAACATTTTCACCACTTTTATAATATCTTTTCTTTTAGATGCAGGTAAAATGAGATGGTTGTTATTATCTAAGATAAGAATATCTTTTTTGGATTTAGGTTTTGAAACTTTTAGATAGGCTAAAACCATATGGGATATTTTTTTACCAGTTCTTAGATCTTTATAAACTACATAAGTGAATTTTAGTCTTGATATATCAAAACCTATCTCTTTTAGGGTGTAATACTTAGCAATGGTATAATCCTCACAATCGCCCATACCTTTACCTGTGAACTCATAAAGTGTAGCCCAATAGTCATTTATTCCATAAAGTTTTTTATCACTTTTATATTTTATGAAGTTATACCAACTATTGATTGTGTTTAATTGTTTCATAATTGAGGCTGTTTTTAACTCCTCTAAAAGCTTTTTATCTATGGCATTAAAACGATTCTTTGCCATTTGACCATATTTATTTTCAGCATCATTTATTAGTTGTTTGGTAATTAGTTTATCCCCAAAGAGATAAGAGGATAGTAAAAAAGATAATAAGATAGATGTGAAAAATATTTTATTCATATAGTTATTATACTAAAAATATAAACTAAACTTGTCTTTTGTTAAAGCCTGAAGTTCCTTGTTTTGCATCGGATTTAAAATTATCAGAAAAAGGTTTTAAAAATGGGGGAATTGCTCTTCCCTTTAGTTTCATCATATCCTTTAACATCTCATCAGCTATCTCTTGTGGTGGAATCTTTTTAATCTCACTAAGATATATAAATAGAAGTTCACTTAGTCTTACTAGTGAGATTTTCCAAGTAGAATCTGTTTGTTGATAAATCCAGATTCCTAATTTATAAAAATTTTCATAACAACTCTCATCTTTCCATAAAAGTGGTAAAGAGTTTTTAAAGTTTCCACTATTATAGAACAGATCCCAAAATCTAGCGAATCTTTTCATAATCTGAATATCATTAAAAGAGAGAAGATTATTTTTTAAGATGTCATAAGGGGGAATATCACTATAAACCATCCCATGTAAAATATCATGACGATTTATCTGAGTTCCTGATAGTTTTTTTAAGATTCCTAGTTGAATCTCACAAGAGCTTAAATTAACTAACTCATCAAGATTCTTTCCAAAACTATCTAAGGATTCCCCTGGAAGTCCAACTATTAAATCCAGATGGATATGAGCCTCAGAATCGTTTTCTAAGAATCTTATGTTCTCTTTTATCTTATCTAGTTTTAATTGTCTTGAGATATTGTTCGCAACTTCAAGGTTTAGGGTTTGGATTCCTATCTCTAGTTGTAAAGCACCATGATTAAATTTTTTAATTTTCTCTTTTAGAGAATCTGGAAAGTGATCAGGAATCACTTCAAAGTGAGCAAAGTATACTTCATCTTTTGCTAAGAAAAAATCTAGAATCTTATTTGCTGTTTTTATATTAATATTGAATGTTCTATCTACAAATTTAAAGGCTCTAGCACCCCTTTGCCATAGAATCTCAAACTCATTTAAAACTTCATCAAGATTAAAAGTTCTTACCTTTTCATCCATAGATGATAAACAAAACTCACAATCAAAAGGGCAACCTCTTGATATTTCAACATATATATAACGGTTAGCTATATCACTATCTGTGTAGTATTTGTATGGTAGTTGCATCTTTTTTAGTTCTGGCATAGTTTTTTTGATGATTCTCTTGTTGGCTGTATTGTTATTTATATCTTTACATAGTTCATAAAAGATGAAATCACCCTCACCTTGAACTATAAAATCTGCCTCATCAAAGTTTACACGAAATGGCTCATAAGAGACCTCTGGACCACCTAATACTATGGTAGTTTGTGGTGATATTTTTTTAAGAAGATGAACTAATTCAGCAACCTCTCTTGCATTCCATATATAAACACCGATTCCGATAATAGTTGGATTTTGAGATAGTAATTTTTCTGTGATTGATTGAAGAGCATCATTTATGCTAAATTCCATAATTTGTGAATATTGTTGATACTCTTGGAGATTCGCATAGATATATCTAAGTGCTAAAGATGTGTGAGTAAATCTTGAATTTAAAGTTGTTAGTATGATTTTTTGCATTTTGAAAATCCTCTAGTAGATGAGGGTGAAGATAAAATAGCCAAGCTCACAACAGGGGGAAAAAGAGCTTGGTATTTCATAATTGTTTGATTCTATTTTACCTCTCGATATGAAAAAAAGGAAACATATTTTTGAGATGCCGAAGTATATAAAGTTAAAGTTAATATTAGTTTAATATCTTAACAAATTGTTTAATTTAGATATACTTCAAGTTATGAATATTTCAATACTTTTATCACTTTTTTACTTTTTTTATTTTGCAATTATTGGTGTGTATATTATTTTTATGCCGAAGATTCTATCTATGAGTGGCTATGGAGCTAGTGAGATAGGGATTATTTTTGCTACTGCTCCTCTTATTAAATTTCTTATGCCTTTTGCTTTTACTCGTGGTTTAAAACTCAATAAAACTACCTTTAATATTGCTCTTATAATTCTTCTCTTTAGTGCATTATCTTTTTATATATCTATCTATAATTTTTATGAATTGGTTTTATCAAATATTTTTTTTGGTATTGGATTGAGTCTTATTCTCCCATATATTGAGGTTATCTCATTAGAGACTATTGGTAAAGAGAGATATGGAAAAGTTAGGCTTTTTGGCTCTGTTGGTTTTGTTTTAGTTGCACTTATTTTAGTTAAGTTTCTATCCTCTGCTGAGGTTGCTATTAGTTATTTAGTTACTCTAAGTTTTTTAACTGCTTTTGTCGCTTTTTATATTGTGAAAAATATACAAAACATAGAAAAAAAGAGTGAACATTATGAAAATGGTATTAGTTTATTAGCAGATTGGAGATTATGGGCTGGACTAACACTGATGCAGGTTAGTTTTGGTTCTTTTTATAACTTCTTTACTATTTATGAAACTGATTATGGTGTTAGTTTAGATATGACTATCTATCTATGGAGTTTTGGTGTGTTAGCTGAGATATTTATGCTCTATTATCAAGGGAAATTACTCAAGGGGAATCTCCTTCTACTTTTACAAGTTACAACATTTGTAACTGCTATGCGTTGGGTATTACTATTTATGTTTCCACAAAATTTAAGTGTACTTTTTTTCGCTCAGAGTTTACATGCACTAAGTTTTGCACTATTTCACTCATCAGCAATTACATATCTATTTTATAAGTATAAAAATAGATCATTAGCACAACAGTTTTTTTCAGGAATTACTTATGGCTTAGGTGGTTTTAGTGGGGCTTTGATAGCAGGGCATATTTATGAATCATACCCAAGCTATCTGTTTTTAAGTTCAGCATTTATCGCACTGATGGCAACTGTTCTTATAACCTTACATCGTAGAAGAGAATCTACTAGAAATCAGCTATTAGATTAACAGTTGTATTTAAACTTCTTAAATTTAAAATCTGTAATTAGCTATTAGTCTTGTATTGTTAATTTTTACATTTTCATTATTTATTGGTAACTCGGTCGCTCTTTGATACACATACTGTACTCGTAAAGTTAAATTAGAGAATGTTTTTCCAACACCAAAAGCATAAGTTCTATCAAATTCCATCGCATGATGTTGAATTTTAAAACCATCATTCATAATAGCAAAAGCTCTTTTTCCAAAGTATAAACCAGCACCAAAATGGTAAGATTTATAGTGTGCATGAGCTTTGAATCCTTGTGTAAAATAGCTATTTTGAGCATTCTTAGAGAAATTATTACTATCTTTATTATCTAAAAATATAAATTTTGATAAAGCACTTAGTTTTAATTTAAAAGCATCTTTTTTAAAAATATAATCAAAATTCAGATTACTTTGATAAACATCAAAATCTTTGTAATCAGTATAAAATTGAGTAAAATTCACAGATGTTGGTTTGTTGAAATTATAAGTTATACCAGCACCATAAGCTTTTCCATAAGTAGTAGGAGCGATATTGTCAGTTAAAACATTTAAGTGATTTAAGTTTACTGCCCATTTGTCATTTAGTTTATAGTTATATTTTGCATAAAGTTTTTGTATTTTTAAATCCACTTTCATTGGTGGTTTTATAGTATCTGTTTTTGAATATTCATAAAATAGTTTATAAGTAGACTTATCTACATTAATAGTTGCACCAATACCAAAAACTTTAGCTTCATTCTTTTGTATAGAATTAGAAAATTCTTTATTTTCATAATAAGTTTCAATATTTGTTTTTACAGAATCTGCCATAAGTGATGATATTATAATTAAGGGGAATAGTATCTTTTTCATTGTGGAATTATAGCAAAATTGGTTAAAATACCAAATGGCAAAGAAAAATAAAAAAAATAGTAAAATCAACCAAAGAATAAAAAAATATTTTGATGATGATCCCTTTGATGTTGGGGTTGAAAGATTAAGTTCAGAGAAGTTGAGTGAGCTTTTTTCAGCTCTTGGAATTTATGATATTGAACATAATAAAAAACTACTTATAAAAACTATCCGTATGATTTGGAGTGAGGCTGATAGTGGTTATCGTCAAGATATACTAAGCTTTTTTGAAAATGATGGAATCATCTATTATGGAGATACACCTAATAAGGTGACTATTGATAAAACAGATAGGCTAGAAAACTTAATCTCACAGCTAGATGCAACACTAGAGGAGGAGATTTTAATCTACTCAGCTTTTGCAGAGACTAGAACTAAAAAGATAACTATCTCTAAACTAGAAGCAAAACTAAAACATATAAGATATGAAGCAAAACGAGAGAGACTGCAAAAGGCTCTTTGTGGTGTGTTTGATATAGATAATAGTTTTGAGTTTAATGCTTCTTTTCATTATATTTTGTATGGGCAAAGTTTTCATAAGATTCTAACACTTAATACAAAAGTATATAGTGATGAATACCTAGATAGTGGAGTAGAATCTAAGTTAATAGAAGAGATAGAGATAGATAAACAAAATACTATAAAAGCTAAACAAGAGAGTATAAGAGGTTTTATAGAGAATTTAAAAGATCCTCATGAGTATTTGACACAAAAAGAGATAACTACTGCTCTTCGTGCTTCACCACCAAAAACAAAAGTAAGTATGCCACTTTTAAAACCAGCAATCCTAAAGAGTATTATTAGTGTTCATTTAGATGTTGAGTATGTTGAGGTTTTAGATAAAGAGGTACTTATTCAAGTACATGAGAGTTGTTCACTTCCGTTTTCTGATAAAAAGATAGAGTATATGTTAGAACTACATATAGAGTTAGATGGATTTTTAGAAGATATATGGAATTCTCGACCACTAGATTTTAGTGAGGTTCTACAAACTGCTAAAAAAGAGTATGAGAATGATTTTTTTGTAGAGTTAGAATCTCTTGTAAAAGATTGTGGGAATCATTCAACATTGCTTCATTTTACAGATGAAGAGTTACATCAAAAAGTGTATGAGTATCTTTTAGAATTACTTCATAAATCACTAGTTTTAACTCCAAAGATACATAGAAAAACAATTAGAATCTTTATCTATAATATTCATGAACAGCTTATTAAAAAACAAAGACAAGCTTTATTGGCTCGTACGATTCGAGATTTTAAAAATCTTTTCCCTATTGCTAGAGAGATGAGAAGAAAATTAACTCTTCATATAGGTCCAACAAATAGTGGAAAAACATATCAAGCTATGCAAAAACTAAAAGAGGCAGACACAGGTTACTATCTAGCACCTCTTCGTCTTTTGGCACTAGAGGGGTATGAAACTCTAAGGGCTGATGGGATTGATGCTTCTTTGATTACAGGTGAAGAGCAACTTATAGATGAGGATGCTACTCATATAAGCTCTACTATTGAGATGTTGAACTTTGAGGTGGATGTGGATGTTTGTGTAATTGATGAGGTGCAGATGCTCGATGATGAAGATAGGGGTTGGGCATGGGCAAATGCGATAATTGGAGCACCTGCTAAAGAGATTATAATGACAGGTTCATCAAATGCTAAAGAAGCGATAATAGCTCTAGCTGAATACCTTGGTGAAGAGCTTGAGATAATAGAATTTGAGAGAAAGAATCCTCTATCTCTGTTAGAGATACCAACAAAACCAGAAGATGTAGAGGAGGGAACAGCAATCATTGCCTTTAGCCGTAAAGAAGTGCTAAGACTAAAACAAAATTTCTCTAAATTTTTTAATGTGAGTGTTGTTTATGGAAATTTATCACCAGAAGTAAGACGGGAGGAGGCTAGAAGGTTTAGAGATGGTAAAACTCAAATTCTAATAGCAACTGATGCTATTGCAATGGGTATGAATCTACCTATAAAAACTATCTTATTTTCAAAAGCTGAAAAATTTGATGGGATAAGACAAAGAAATCTAGTTCCATCTGAGGTGCATCAAATCTCAGGACGAGCAGGGCGATATGGCTTAAATGAAGAGGGGTTTGTTGGTGCTTTAAATGAAGATGTTTTAAAAATAGTAAAAAAGAATTTCTATAAAGAGGCTAAAGAGATAACGATTCCATTTAAGGTTATGGCAAATTTAGAACATATAAAACTTGTAGGAAATATACTTGAGGAAAATTCTCTAAATGAGATTCTAAAGTTTTTTGTGCAAAATATGGAGTTTAATGGACCTTTTCGTGCCTCAAACTTAGAAGATATTCTTGAAGCTTCTCTAATTGTAGATAAATATGAACTAGATATAGCTACAAAGTACCATCTAGCTTGTGCTCCATTGACATTAAAATCACCATATATTGTGAGTGCTTATGAGAGTTATATAAGGGCATTAACAAATAAAGAATTAGTGCATTATAAAGCACCGATTCTTGTTGGTTCTCATGCTCAAACAACAGATGACCTACTAAGAGCAGAAGATATGGTAAAAGAGATATCTCTCTATTTATGGTTAAGTTATAGGTTTGATGATTATTTTGTAGATGAGCAAAAAGCTAGAGCATACAGAGGTGTTTTAAACAGATACATTGAAGAATCTCTACATCAAGCAAAATTTGTTCAAAAATGTAAAATATGTTCAGCACCACTACCACCAAACTATAAGTATAATATTTGTCAAAAATGTTTTAAGAAAAATCATAGAGGTGGGAATCATAGTCGTGGTGGTTATAGGGGTAGAAAGTAAAGTTTACTTTCTAAACCTTCTAAAAACTTTCTCAAAATCTATCTTAACATTACAAAGGGTATCTTTAAAGTTATAAGTTTCTTTTGTAAAATCCCCTTGCTTATCATACTCTTTAGAATCTAGTTTATAAACTTTTGCTTTTAAATCATCTGGATATACTAAAATATAGTATTTTACTTTTTCTGCTTCATATATAGAGTATTTATATGTTTCATCTCTTTTGGCTGTTGATTTACTTATAATCTCTACAACTATCTCTGGAGTTTTTGTTAAGTAAGAATCGTTCTCTTCGTCACATACTAAAACAATATCTGGTCTTAAAACAGTATCTTCACTAACCTTGTAATCAACCTCACCTAACACTTCACATCTTGTACAATCATCTAGTTGATTATTTATCTCAGTAATTATAGCAGTAGCTACACTTTGATGTTTTCTCATAGGAGCAGGTGACATAGCAACAGCAATACCACCCATAAGTTCCCAATCACCTTTCCATAATTTGTAATCATCATAGGTATAGTGTAGATTTTCTAATTTTAAAGCACCCATACCATCTCCAATAAGTTTTATATAATCATAGTGAAAAAAGGTTTAATTAGAGCTAGTTGTTTAGAATCTTTGTATTTATTAACTCTATGTAAGTAAAATTACTATACACTCATCTTTATGAAAAAAGAGAATGTAGTAGCAAAAAAGAAGTTTGGACAAAACTTTTTAAAAGATGAAAGTGTTTTAAGAAAGATCGTCGAAGCGATGCCCAAGAATGAGAATAAACTTGTTGAGATTGGACCTGGCTTAGGTGATTTAACTAAATTTTTAGTAGATGTCAAAAGTGTTGAAGCTTTTGAGGTAGATACCGATTTGTGTAAACTGTTACAAAGTGAATTTAAAGAAGAGATTGATACCGAGCGACTTCACATAAATTGTGGGGATGTGCTTCAAGCTTGGAAGAGTTCTTTAGTTGATGAGCCGTATGATTTAGTGGCAAACTTGCCATATTATATAGCAACAAATATCATCCTAAAAGCACTCGCAGATCCAATGTGTAAAAACATACTTGTAATGGTACAACTGGAAGTAGCAGAAAAATTTTGTGCAGATTCTGGTGAAAAAGTGTTTGGTTCTTTGGGGATAATAACCCAAAGTGTAGGTAAAGCTCACATAGTTGTGAAAGTACCACCAACAGCTTTTGATCCTCAGCCAAAAATAGATTCAGCAGTTTTTTTAATACAAAAAAATAAAGATAGAAGTGATAAAGATTTTGAGGATATGTTGAGAGTTGCATTTCAACAGCCTCGTAAAACTCTTATGAAAAATCTATCTTCAAAGTATAAAAAAGATTTACTTCTCATAGCTTATGAAGAGCTGGGATTTATACAAACAATTCGTCCTCATCAAGTTTCCACTAGCGACTATCACCAACTCTATAAAAAACTAATATAATTAAGGGAGTTTGGATGTCAGAAGAAAATAAGGGGAGAAGCGAAAGCAAGCCTCAAGTAGACAGTAAACCAAATACAAACAATAACCGTAAACCTAATCCTAATCGTAAACCTAACCATAATAAACAAAATGGTGAAAAAGGTGCAAGCACAGGAAATAAACCAAATAAAAATAAAAATCGTAATCGCCACCGTAGGCAACCTACACCGGTAGATGAAAATTTAAAAACATTTGTACAAAAAAATCAAGATGGACATAAGCAAAGACTTAATCCTCACTATAAACTAGATTTAAACTCTAGTTCAAAGATTCGTATCACTCCACTAGGTGGTCTTGGTGAGATTGGTGGAAATATAGCAGTTTTTGAAACAGAAAAAGAGGCTATACTTGTTGATGTTGGGATGAGTTTTCCTGATGAAGATATGCATGGTGTTGATATTTTAGTGCCTGATTTTACTTATCTTCGTGAGATTAGAAATAAGATTGTTGGTGTTATTATCACTCATGCCCATGAAGATCATATTGGTGCTATGCCTTATCTTTATAAAGAGATGCAGTTCCCAATTTATGCTACACCGTTACCACTTGCTATGATTGGTAATAAATTTGATGAGCATCATATTAAAGAGCATAGAAGATATTTCAACCCAGTTGAGAAAAGAAAAATCTATAAAATTGGTAATGATTTTGAGGTAGAGTGGATGCATATGACTCACTCGATTCTTGATTCTTCATCTTTAGCAATTACTACTGATGCTGGAACTGTTATCCATACAGGTGATTTTAAAATAGATCATACTCCAGTTGATGGTTATACAGCAGATTTACATAGACTTGCTTATTATGGGGAGAAAGGTGTTCTTTGTCTTTTAAGTGATTCCACTAACTCATATAATACTGTTCCAACTCCATCTGAATTAAGTGTTGGACCAGCATTGGAACGCGTATTTGCAAAAGCTGAAGGTAGAATCTTACTTTCAACATTTAGTTCAAATATTCACCGTGTTCAACAAGCTATTCAGTATGGAATTAAGCATGGTCGTAAGGTTTGTGTAATTGGTCGTTCAATGGAAAGAAATATAGAGATTGCAATGCAATATGACTATGTAAGATTCTCTAAAAATATTTTTGTTGATGCTGATGAAGTAAGCCATATGAACGATAAAGAGGTTCTAATAGTTACAACAGGTTCACAAGGTGAGCCAAATTCAGCACTATTTAGAATGTCAATTGGTGAGCATAGGCACATAAAAATTAAGCCAACAGATTTGATTGTTCTTTCATCTCGTGCGATTCCTGGTAATGAGGGAAGTATCTCTGGAATGTTAAATCATCTTCAAAGAGCTGGTGCAAAAGTTTCACATGATAAAGATATTCATGCTTCTGGTCATGCTTCTATCGAAGAGCAAAAACTTATGCTTCGTCTTGTAAATCCTAAGTTCTTTTTACCTGTTCATGGTGAGTATAACCATGTTATGAAACATAAAGAGACTGGTATGATGTGTGGTGTACCTGAGAGAAATATCCTTCTTATGACAGATGGTGAGCAGATAGAGATAGCACCAAAATATATGAGAAAAGTAAAAACTGTAAAAACAGGTAAAACTTATATAGATAATCAAAATAATCATCAAATTGAAGATGATATAGTTCTTGATCGTCAAAAACTTGCATCTGATGGAATTGTAATGATTGTTGCTCAAATAGATAGTAAACACTCTAAAATGATTGCAAAACCAAGAGTTACAACTTTTGGAATTGTTGCAGATAAGCAAGATAAATATTTTGCAAAAGAGATGGAAGATATTTTAGAAAATTTCTTAATCCATTTAAAAGATGGTATGATTGAAAATACAAGAGCATTAGAAAATGATCTTCGTCAAATTGTTAGAAAACATATATATAGAAAAATGAAAAAGTACCCACTTATCGTTCCAAATGTATTTGTACAGTAAATAATCTCTTTAGTATGTGAATTTTCACATACTAAAATCTATCTCTACAATATTAAAAAAAGGGGCGTCAAGTGTCAGAAAAAGAAAATATAGATTTTGAAAATTCAGTAAAAAGTATGATGCTTCATGTGGGGGAAGACCCTACAAGAGAGGGGCTTCTTGATACTCCTAAGAGAGTTAGAAAAGCTTATGAGTTTATCTATGGTGGTTATAAAGAGAATCCAAAAGAGATTCTAGAAAAA
>Ga0256842_1002387_pt1 | contig 13564 bp, 12 predicted proteins | sample 4559240metaG_FD_185973 | JGI IMG/M metagenome (GOLD analysis project Ga0256842, IMG submission 185973) | Hydrothermal vent microbial communities from Guaymas Basin, Mexico - 4559-240 | ecosystem: Environmental > Aquatic > Marine > Hydrothermal vents | place: Mexico: Guaymas Basin | collected...
GTTTCGGGAACAATAAAACCATAGACAAATATAGATTCTTTATCTTTTTTAAAAACTGCAGTAAGGGTTAGCCCTTTGGCATTTTCAAAAAATATTCTCTCTTGTAAGATGTCATTTTCTCTTGCGCCTTTAAGTATAATGGATTCTATCTTCTCTTTTTCTATCTCAAAACCAAGTGTATTTTTCGATATGTTGAACTTCTCTATCTTAGAGCCATCTTCATTCAAAATGGCATCAAAGATAAAAGCACCGCTTTTTAGCATAATTCCATTCTATTACTTTAAGAGTAGTAATGTCAATATAAGATTGTAGGTTTTTAATGGGCAATATCTTATTTGACATTTTAATTCTTTGCATTCAACACAATCGACTTTATATCTTCTACAATAACATATATGCCCGGTATCAAAATCAATACAATGAAGGTTGAAAAAAGAATGCCGAAGCCTAAGGATATCGCCATCGGTATAAGAAACTTTGCTTGAATGGACTTTTCAAAAATCATAGGCATAAGACCAAAAAATGTGGTTAGTGTCGTTAGTGTTATAGCCCTGAAACGCTTTAATCCTGCTTCGATGACGGCATTATAAAAATCGTAACCACTTTTTCGTTTTCTGTTTGCGAAGTCTATGAAAACCAAAGAGTCGTTTACTACAACGCCCGATAGCGCCACTATTCCGAACATGCTTACAAGGTTTAAATCATATCCTAAAAGCACGTGGCCGAATATTGCGCCTATTATTCCAAACGGTATAACAAGCATAATAATAATAGGCTGAATGTAGCTTTTAAGCGGTATGGATAGTATGACATATATTGACAAAACCGCTATTAACAAACCCTTAAAGAGAGAAATCATACTATCTCTTAAATCCGATTGTTTTCCTTCGAAGCTATAACTTAACCCAGGGTATTTTGTCTTTAATTTCTTTAAAAATCCACTTTTTAGGTTGCTTATAACCACTGCTGCTTTGTTTTCTGGATTGGTATTTGCCGTAACATCTATAACCCTTTTAGAACCACTTCTCGTTATCGATTGGTATGAGCGGGTCTTTTTTATGTCTACAACGCTACTTAGCGGGATAAGCTCTTTATCGGGCAATTGAAGCATAAAATTATAGAAAAAATACTCAAAGCCTCTTTCATTTTCTGTTGCCTTAACGAATATTTTAACCTCGTTTCTTCCCCTTAAAAAACGTTTTGCTTCAGCGCCATAGTAATAATCTCTCAATTGCTTACCAAGATAACTGCTGGTTAAACCAAGTGATCGTCCCAGGGCGTTAATTTCCAAATCATACTGTCTTTTTCCTTCATTAAAGCCATCATCTACGCCGGAAACAAACGAAAATGTTTTTAGATAATTGGACAACTCCCTACTTGCATTTCTCAATACCGATATATCGTTATGTTTTAATTCAATGGTTACAGAAGAGCCGTGAGCTGGTCCTCCAAAATCGGAATAGAACTGCAAAGATTTCAAGCCTGCGATACCTTCTGAAGCCTTTCTCCATAAATTTACAAATTGACCTGTAGTGATAGGTCTTTTATCTGTATCTTTGTTCAAATAAACCTGAATCCATCCTTTATTATTATCCACATAAGCCAATATGCCGTCGTATGAGTCTTTTTTGCCGTGTTTATCCATAACGCTTTGAGCATATTTTATAAGTTTATTGGCTATATCTACAGAATCCTTATCCGTGCTATCGACAGGCAAGGAAAACTTTGCATAAGCAAAATCCGATTCTACTTTTGGAAACATAACAAGCCCTATTTTTCCGCTTTTAACGTAGCCTATGGAAATCAATAAAACGGCTATGGATATAGCAAGCGTAACATATCTAAATTTTATGCAAAATTCCAAAATAGGCTTATAAACGCTATTGATGAAATTCAATACAAAATTGCTGAATTTTTGTTGAAAACGGTTGATAAATTCCAAAAAGTGCGGCGTTTTTTCTTTTTGATGGGCGATGTGGGATGGTAGTATAAACATGCTCTCTAAAAGAGAAATAACAAATACGGATACGACAATTATAGGTATTATCCTAAAAATCTTACCGGCGACCCCGGGCACAAAATACATTGGTAAAAAAGCAACTATGTTGGTAGTAACGCTAAATGTAACAGGTATTGCCATCTCTTTAGCGCCTTTATATGCAGCATCAAAAAACTTATATCCGCTTTGTCTGTATCTGTAAATATTTTCTCCTATTACAATGGCGTCGTCTACCACGATACCGAGTGTTATAATAAACGCAAATAGAGATACCATATTTATAGATACGTCGAATTGCGGAAACAAAAGCATAGAGCCCAGAAACGATATCGGTATACCGAGCATAACCCAAAAAGCAAGCCTTATTTCAAGGAATAGAGCCAACAGTATAAAAACCAAAATTAAGCCGAGTTTTGCGTTTTTTAACAGCAAATTTATTCTATCCTGGAAAATCTTGCTCTTATCGTTTTTATATGTAATCCTTATACCTTTGGGTAGTTGAGCGTTTAGTTTTTTTACGTATTGTTTTGCTATACTTGCTATCTCTATAGGCTTTTGATTGCCGACTCTAAACACCCTTAACCCTATTGCTTTTTGTCCGTTAAAGGTAAGATAGGTGCCTGTGTCTTTGAATGTATCCTTGATTGAAGCTATGTCGCCAAGCCTAATAACGCCGCCTTCTTCTGTAACGACAATAGGTATGTTTCTCATATTCTTTGCATATTCTTTTCTTTCGGTTACCCTTATTAGGATATCACCGTTTTGAGTTTTTATATTTCCTACGGGAATTTCTTTATTAAACTCCCTAATTTTATCTGCTACATACCCTAACGTGATGCCGTATTTTCTTAACGTTTTTGACGGTATTTCGACGGTGATTTCAAACGGTTTATCGCCTAAAAGCTCTACACAGGTGATTTTGTCGTTATCCAAAAGCTCGTCTCTTATAAATTCAGCCGTTTTTCTCAATGTTTTTTCGTTTTGGTTGCCGTATATTATAAGCTCTATAGCCTCTATTTTTTTTGAAGGTATGTAAACCCTTGGCTTTTCTGCATCCTTGGGAAAGGTTTTTATTCTATCTATTGCACTTTTTACATCTTGATAGAGTTGATTTATATTGGCATCGAGTGTTGCTTCAATTGTAATCTTGCCAATACCTTCTTTTGCTACCGATGTTACCTTTTTTATACCATCTATACCTTCTACGGCTTCTTCGACCGGCAATAGTATGCCTTTTTCGATATCTTCAGGGCTAGCAGACGGATATTCTACTTCGACAACAACCATATTTAGACTAAATTCTGGAAAAACCTCTTGCTTAATTGTTTTGGAATAAAATAAGCCGCCTACTATTAAAAACAATATCAGCATATTTGCTGCGACAGGGTTTTCTATAAACCAACCTATAACGCCTTTAAGTCTGTTTTTATTTTCCATCGTTTTTCACTTTTTTAAGTGGCATACCGTCTATTGGTAAGTTAATATTGGAAATAACTATCTCATCATTATCGTCCAAATCGTATGTATAAACGCTGTCTATGTATTTAAATACGACGTTAATGCTTTTTATCTTAAGTTTTCCATTATCAAAAACCCATACCGTATCATCGTCGCGAAGTGCTTTGGACGGTATTCTAAAGACATTTTTTAGTTTCTTGCCATAAATTTCAACATTTACATAACTGTTAATAAGCATAAAGCGATTTAAATTGTTATTTGGCTCTATGGAAAATGTAAGATTTGCCATAACACCGTTTTTATCGGTAGATCTGTTTAATGATTGAAAAGTCCCATAAATATAATGTGTTTTATCTAAGAAAATCTTGGCTTTTGTTGTGTTGTCAAGATTTATCAATCCCAAATAACTAAAATTAACGGGCACATCAACATAAAACTCTTTTGCGTATACAAGGTTTGCCAATTTTGTGTTGCTTGATACAACGCTGCCCAAATCGACATATTTATTTGTTACGTATGAGTCAAACGGTGCTTTTATATTGGTTCTTTCAAGGTTTAGTTTTGCGCTTTTTAATTGCTGTTTTGCAATCTCTATCTCATCTAAAATCTTTTTTACGTTAGGCTTTTTTAATATAAGGTATCTCGAGGTTTTATCTATGTTTAGGTTGAGTTTTTTAGCGTATGCAAGTTCCAGTTTGGCTGCTTTTTGCTTGCCGATTTGAAGTTTCAAATCTTCACGCAAAGAGTCAAGGTTAGCCTTTTTTATCTTTAAATCTATAAGGTAGTCTTCCTTGTCTATCTTTAATACTGTTTCTCCTTTTTTTATTCTTTTTCCAATGTAGAAGTTTGGGTTTACGTATACTATTTTACCAGAAACTAAAGGAGACAGTGCTATCTCTTTTTTGGGCAGTATGTGTCCGTATGTCATAATTTTATATACGGTATTAACCTTTTTTACGGGTTTAGTTTTTACATATATAGCCAATTTTTGTGGTTTTTTTCTGTTTATGTGTTTTTTGTTGTGTATGAGATGAAAAAATACACCAAGCCCTAAACCTATGGCAACAATTATAACAATTAACGCTATAAAACTCTGTTTTGTGCTTTTTTTATAACCGTTTTCCAAGATATTTTCCTCCACAAACCCTGTAAATATCTATTTTGTTGATTAACAGGTCTTTATTTGTATCTATCAAGTCTATTTTTTTATCTATCAAATCCATTTTGTTATTTAAGGTTTCTATTAAGCTTTTTTCGCCTTCTAAAAAACCTTTTTGCGCTCTTTTAAGCGCTATGCTTTGTAACTTTATTTTTTTAGTTCTTAATTTTAGTTTTGTGTTTAATTCTTTGCATTGAGAAAGAGTATCTTGGGCTTCAACGGTTGCGTTTAAAAGCGTTTTTTTGTAACTTTCTAAAGATTCCTTTATTTGAAGTTTTGCTTTTTTAACATCAAGCGCTCTTCTTTTATAGTCTATCACAGGATAAAAAACATTGACTGCAAGCTTAAGAATCCAATTGTCGAACATAGAATTAAGCTTTGATGAAGAGTATGTGATATCGGGCGATAAAACAAGTTTTGGGAACATCTCTGCTTTTTTTTGCTTTAGATTTGCATATTTAGATAATAGACTGTAGTAAGCATTCTCAACATCGGGACGTTTTTTCAATATTTCAACAGGGATTTTTCTGCAGATAGGTTTGTATATAGGCATTTTATATGTTTTTATATCCATATTGCTATCATAAATACCAATTATCAGAGATAGCCTATGTTTGTTTGTTTCAAGATTTTTCTTGCATGCCGCGATAGATTCCTTTATTGATTTATAGCTTTTTTTTGAGTTAATCAAAGCGTCAAAATTGTTGCCGCCGTTTTTGTATATCTCTTTATTGAGCTTTATAACCATAAGGGCAAGTTTTTCTTTTTCTTTAAGTAAATCAAGTTTTTCCTTACAAGCCACTATATTTAGCCATAAAGAAGCGGCATTTGAAGCGACGGTTAAAGCTATGGTTTTATATGCTTCTTTTAAGCCGACAACGCCAAACGAAGCAGCATCTACGCCAGATTTTATCCTTCCCCACATATCAATTTCGTATTGTGTAGAGATGTTTAATGTGTATGAATTGGAATAGGAGATGTCTCTATTGGAATTTTTGGCGGCATTTCTTGATGCGCCTAAGTTGAGTGATATATCTTTGAAGGCTGAACTCTTTTGGACTCTTAAATCTACGATTGACTTTTGTAGTTTATATCGTTGGATTTTTAAATCGAGATTATTGTTTAGCGCTTTTTCAAGTATATCCAACAATTCTTTGTTGTTAAAAAATTTCCAGAAGTCGTCATTCAATACCGACTGTTTATAGGATTCAAGATATGGTGTTTGTATTTTTACATTTGTTGAGCAAGAATAAAGAAATATCAAAATAGAAAAAACGATAAAATATCGTAAAAAACGCATTTGCCTATCTATAGTATCCGTTTGATTCTTTCAATATCTCTACGTATCGCTTCACACCATCTTCCAAGGCGGTAAACTCTTTGTTATAGCCTGCATTTCTTAAAAGACCTATATCAGCTTGTGTATACTTTTGATACTTTTCCTTTAATTCGTCAGGAAACTTTATAAATTCTATCCTAACATTTTTATAGAGTTTTTGCATAATCTCGGCTATCTTTAAAAACGGCTCGGCTTTTGAGCTTCCGCAGTTGTATATTCCTCTAAGGTTATAGTTTTTAAAGAAAAAGAGATTTACATCCACTACATCATCCACAAATACAAAGTCCCGTTTAAAATGTTCGCTTCCTTCAAATAGTTTTATTGTGCCATCTTCAAGGATTTCGTTATGAAAATGAAAGATAACCGATGCCATTTTGCCTTTGTGGGATTCTTGAGGACCATAAACGTTAAAGTATCTAAGACCGACTATCTGAATATTGACATTATCAATCATACTTCTTATATATCTATCGAACATAAATTTTGAAAAGGCATAAACATTTAGCGGATATTCGTTTTTTTCGTCTTCTTTAAAACCGTTTGCTCCATCTCCATAAACGGATGCGCTTGATGCATATATAAATCTTGCGTTGTTTTCGACAGCAAAAGAAAGAAGCTGTTTTGAATATTCATAATTGTTATTCATCATATATCTTCCATCTGTTTCAAGCGTATTAGAGCATGCGCCTTGGTGGAATATGGTATCTATCTTGTAGTGTTTAAATTTTGAAAGATTTACTATAAAATCTTCTTTGTCGATATAGTCCCTAAATTTAAGTGTGTTTAGATTTTTGTGTTTTTGTGAGTTTGTCAGATTGTCCACGATAATTATATCGTCTATGCCTTCTTTATTTAAACCCTTTACAAGATTGCTGCCTATAAAACCTGCACCGCCGGTTACTATAATCATTTTTTCTACCTCCATCTTTTAGATAAAACTATATAAATCATAATGGTTGTCAAGAAAAATTAGGAGTCGTAAGAAATTGCTTTTTTGTAACGCCTGCTTATAAAAATAAGCTCGTTTGCGCTTGAACCTTCGGTATAATCGGTTTTAACAATGGTAAACTCTAAGTTGTCTGGAAACATCTTTTCGTTTTTAAATTTAAACTTCACAAATTTTGCCAAATTGGATAGGAACATATCTATTTTTTCTATGTTTTTCGATTCTTCATGGGCGTATGGCGCTATAAACATAAAGGAATCTCCGCCAAATCTTGCTAAAGAAACCATCCCAAACTCTTTTAATCCCAACAACGCTTCCTTTGTTTTGATTAGTAGTTTGTCGCCAAAGTTGTTTCCATATTTTATGTTGATTAAATCCATATTTTTTATATCGATAAGATACAACTTAAACGCGGCGTTTAATTTCAGCATCTTATCAATGTTTCCCATAAGCGCTTTTCTACTTAAAAGTCCCGTTAGTCTATCCAAATCTTCAAATTTTCTTTTGTATTCGTCAAAGGCTTTCGGGATGATTGAGCTTTGGCCTATGATTATAGCATCTTCAAAATTATTCAGAAGTATATCTATGGAATTATTGAATATATTGTTATCAAAATGCTCTACCTCGCTTTTCATTATTTGTATCGCATCCTGAGGCAAAAACGCTTCCCTATAAGGTCTTGCTGTTGTTAATGCGTCGAATACGTCGGCAACTGCCAATATTCTTGCGCCAAGCGTGATATCTTTACATTTTAAACCGTCAGGATAGCCGCTTCCATCGCACTTTTCGTGGTGTTGTCTAACTATTTTTGCTATGCTTTTCAAATCTTCAAGACTTCTAAACTGGTTGACAAGCTCGTAGGATAAAATAGCGTGGTACTTAATCATTTCGTATTCAATCTCTGTCAGTTTTGATGATTTCATAAGTATATTATCCGGTATGCTAATTTTACCTATATCATGCAAGAGTCCTGCAACGTGTATCTGTTTTATTAAATTGTCCTTTATTTTTAGCGATTCAGCTATCTTTTTTGCATAAAATGCGACACGTTGAGAATGACCCTTTGTGTAGGTATCTCTCAATTCTATGGCTAATATGAAGCTGTTAATTATGTCTTCTTCGCTTTTTGTTATTGTATCCTTAAGGCGGGTAAATTCTTTTGTAGATGCTATGTAGTTTGTGAGTTTCTTTGCCATCATTGTTGTTAGGGTAATGTCATATTTAGATAATTGATGCTCATAGACATAACCGTAGCCTATTACGCTTAGCAACTCACCGTTTTCTATGATGGGTATTATCAAAATATTGTTTATATCAAGCTCTTGTTTTGCTGTTTCTATGCATGATAAAAAATTTTTGGATAGCTCATATTGAAAAACGCAAGGACCCATTATATTTGCCGAATACATTCTATATGTTAGCATGTTGTGTATTTTGGAGGTTTTCTTAAATGAAATAAAATTATCCTTTTTGTTGTCTGATAAGAAGGCGTATATGTTGTATTTTGGGAATACAAAACTTAAGGCTTTCGAATGTGTTGTTGTAAGGATATTTGATAAATGTTTCATAAGCCATTTTCTTATGCTTTCTTTGTCGTCGAATTCTATCCTGTTTATATCCAAAATCGGTATTTTATTGTTAAGAAAATCTTTAAATATGATACTCTCTAAGGCTTTTGCGATAAATACAGCGATGAATTTGAGTTTTTCAACATCTTCCCTTAAAAATACCCTTTCTTTTTCAAAACTTTCAAGTCCGATTATGGCATTAAATTCCGCATCAATTTTGAGCAGACATAATGACTTTAGGTTTAATTTCTTAAATACTTTGTTGGCGTTTTTGTCTTTTTGATAATCGTTTGTTACGTAGAGCCCTTCTGTTAATGCTTTTTTTACGGTGATATTTTCATCTTTTGTTTTTTTATATATGTCTTTAATGTCTATTCCATGTATTTCAAAATAACTTGAGCCCTTAACATATGTTAAGTCCAAATCCTTTGAAAGAACGACACTGCAAGCATCAACTTCAAAAAATTCTGCTATTTCATTCAATATATCTGTGGTTATGCCTTCAGATGTGATTTTATAGGCAATATTTAACAATTTCTCATCCATAACTTACTTATAATTTAAAAGATTTTATATGTCAATAGATTTACGGCTATATAAACAATAAAAATATTGACTGTTTAGGCAAGTTATGTTAATTTCTTGTGTCATTTATAGGGGGATTCTGCTGTGATTATTGACGTTAAGCTAAAGCCCAACTCGAAAAAGAGCGAAATTTTAGGATTCAAGGATGGTTGTCTGCATATTAATGTTAAAGAACAGCCCATCGAAGGTAGGGCAAACAAAGCTATGATTGAAATATTAGCCAAGAAGCTAAGGATAGCAAAGAGCTGTATAGAGCTTAAAAAAGGACAAAAGGCAAAGATGAAAAAGGTTGAAATTGGCTGTATAGATGAAAAAGAAATTCTTAAAATAATAGGGGATGTGTAGATATGCCTATATATGAATATCAGTGTAAGTTTTGTTCCCATAAATTTCAACTCTTGCAAAAAATGAGCGATCCAGCGCCTACTGTATGTCCAAATTGCCACAAAGAAGGTGGTATTAAAAAATTAATATCGCAAACGTCGTTTGAGCTTAAAGGCAGCGGTTGGTATGTTACAGATTATAAAAATTCATCAAGTTCGCCAACAAAATCCAAAAAGGAAAATTCAAATAGCAATAATAATTCTAAGGAGGAAAGTAAGAAGTGAAAGAGAGAACGCTATCAATTATCAAACCAGACTGCGTTGCGGCAGGAAATTCCGGAAAGGTTATAGATATACTTGAGTCCAATGGTTTCTCCATTGTGGCGATGAAAAAAATTCATATGACAAAAAAACAGGCGGAAGGATTTTATATCGTTCATAAAGAAAGACCTTTTTATGACTCTTTAACCACATTTATGTCGGAAGGTCCTGTTGTTGTGATGGTTCTTGAAAAAGAAAACGCCATAAAAGACTATAGAGAACTGATGGGTGCAACAAACCCAAAAGATGCAAAAGATGGGACAATAAGGGCACTCTTTGCCACGGATATAGAAAGAAACGCTGTTCACGGTTCTGATTCAAAGGAATCTGCGGATTTTGAGATTGGTTATTTCTTTAACGCTCTTGAAATGGTATAAAAAAATAAAAAGGAGATAGAAAAATGGCTCAACCAAAAAGAAAATCTTCACACTCAAGGGCTGCTAAAAGGGCAACCCATAAAAAATTGTCTAATATCCCTTTAACAAAGTGTCCAAATTGCGGAGAGTATAAATTGCCTCACAGGGTGTGTCCTTCTTGCGGATACTACAAAGATAAAGAGGTGATAACGCCCGAGGAATAAATGAACTACATAGCCGTTGATGCCTTCGGTGGTGACTATGCCCCTGATGAAATTGTGAAGGGTTCCATAAAGGCTTTAAGCGCAGATAACGATTTAGCCGTTATTCTCTCTGGAGATAAAGATAAACTATCTAAATTATTGCGGCAGTTTTCATACGATGAGAACAGGTTATTAATTGAACATGCAGACGATGTTGTTGGTATGGCAGATAAACCGTCTTTAGCCTTAAGGAAACATAATTCATCGATGGCTGTAGGTATAAATTTAGTAAAAGAAAATAGAGCCAGCGCTTTTGTAACAGCGGGTAATTCAGGTGCGGCGATGGCTCTATCGATGTTTAGACTTGGTAGGATTAAGGGCATAACAAGGCCTGCCATAGCAACGCTTCTTCCCACCTTGCAGGGCAATGTGCTGTTGTTGGATGTGGGTGCAAATGTTGATTGTAAGCCTGTTAATCTTTTGGAATTTGCTTTAATGGGTAGCGTCTATGTGAAGTATATGTTGGGCATACCGCAACCCAAGGTTGGTATTTTAAATAACGGAAGCGAGCCTGGCAAGGGCAATCAACTGTCAATAAAATCCTATGATTTATTATCTAGAAGCCGGTTAAACTTTGTAGGTAATGTAGAAGGGAATGAGATATATAAGGATAAATCCGATGTGATAGTATGTGACGGTTTTGTAGGTAATATTGTTTTAAAGACAAGCGAATCTGTTCCGCAGGTGATAGCAGAGTTTTTAAAAGAGGAAATAAAGAAAAGTTTTTGGTATAAGATTGGTTTTTTATTAGCCAAACCGGCGTTTAGGTTTTTGAAAAAAAAGGTTGATTATGAAGAATTTGGAGGAGCGCCCCTTTTGGGTGTTAATGGTGCATGTATAATAAGTCACGGTAGAAGCGATTCAAATGCTATAAAGAATGCTATACTGAAGGCTTTGAAATTTTCCGAAGAAGATATAAACAGCAAGATAGAAAATTCCGTGTTGAAGTGCACCACATTACAAAAATACAGGAAGGTTGAGAAAGATGAAAGCTAAGATAGTGTCAACTGGTTCCTATTTGCCCGAAAAGATTTTGACGAATAAAGATTTGGAAAAAATGGTAGATACAAATGATGAATGGATAACTCAAAGAACGGGAATAAAGATAAGACATATAGCACAAGATGGTGAAGTTACGTCAGATTTGGCGTATAAAGCCGCATTGGATGCGCTAAATAGTGCAAACGTAAGCCCAGAAGAGATAGATGTAATAATCGTTGCGACCGTTACGCCAGATCAGCTGCTACCTGCTACGGCTCTATTTGTGCAAGAGAAATTGGGTGCAAAGAATGCCTTTGGGTTTGATATAAATGCAGCATGCAGTGGTTTTATGTATGCACTATCTGTGGCTGATGCTTACATAAGGTCAAATATGGCTAAAAAAATTTTGGTTATAGGTGCAGAAATACTTAGCAGAATTACCGACTATCAAGACAGAAGCACCTGTGTTATATTTGCTGATGGAGCTGCTTGTGTTTTGGTTGAAGCTACCGAAAATGACGATGAAGGCATATTGGGTTTAAGGTTAAGGTCTGATGGACACTATACCGATTTAATGGAAGTTCCGTCTCCAGGCAGCCACAAGCCATGTTCTAAGGAAGCTATAGAAAATAGGGATATATACATAAAAATGAAGGGCAACGAAACGTTTAAGATGTCTATAAGAAGCATACTTGAAGTGAGTGAAGATGTGTTAAATAGCTTGGATTTAAGCTTTAAAGATATAGATTTGATGGTATCTCATCAAGCAAACAGACGCATAATAGAAGGTGTTGCAAAAAGGGCTAAACTGCCCGAAGAAAAAACTATAATTACAATAGATAAACACGCCAATACGGCGGCAGCTTCAATACCTTTGGCTTTAGATTGGGCTAATAAAAACGGAAAAATCAAAAAAGGCGATTTGATATTGCTCAATAGCTTTGGTGCTAGTCTTACTTGGTCTGCTGGCGTTATCAGGTGGTAAAAAAAAGGGGGAATTATGCTAAAAACGAAAATATGTGATATTTTAAATATAGAATATCCCATACTGCAAGGCGGAATGGCATGGGTGTCAGATGCCGCATTAGCGTCTGCCGTATCCGAGGCAGGCGGATTGGGAATTATAGCAGCAGGTAATGCTCCATCCGATTGGGTTGAAACAGAGATAAAGAAAGCAAAAGATATGACAGATAAGCCTTTTGGCGTTAATATAATGCTTTTGTCGCCCTATGTGGATGATGTTGTTGATGTTGTGTTAAAGTATGAAGTTAAGGTTGTAACAACAGGTGCTGGAAATCCCGGAAAATATATGGACGGTTTTAAATCTATAAACGCAAAGGTTATACCTGTTATTCCATCTGTGGCTTTGGCTAAAAGAATGGAAGATATAGGAGCCGACGCTGTAATAGCCGAAGGTATGGAATCGGGTGGTCATATAGGAGAATTGACCACTATGGCTATGGTTCCGCAGGTGGTAGATGCTTTAAATATACCTGTTATAGCAGCAGGTGGTATAGCAGATGGTAGAGGATTAGCTGCAGCTTTGGCGCTTGGCGCATGCGGTGTTCAGATGGGCACAAGGTTTGTTGCATCGAGCGAATGCACTATAGTTCAAGGATATAAAGAAGCGATAGTGAAAGCAAAAGATAGAGATACCGTTGTTACGGGAAAAGTAACAGGGCATCCCGTTAGAATTATAAAAAATAAACTTGCAAGAGAGTTTATGAAGCTTGAAGCAAACGGTGCAACAAAAGAAGAGCTGGAAAAATTTGGAGAAGGCAAGCTAAAGCTTGCAGCCAGGGATGGCGATTTGCAAAAAGGTAGCATTATGGCAGGCCAAATTGCCGGTTTAATAGACGATATAAAACCGGTTAAAAATATAGTTGAGACAATAGTGGAAGAAGCTAAAAGCACAATCCAAAAAATGAACAATTTAATAGAGGGTTAAGATGCGTTTTTTGATGTTTACAGGGCAGGGTTCTCAATTTGTTGGTATGGGGAAAGACTTATACGACAATTTTGATGTGGTTAAAGCTGTATTTAAAAAAGCCGATGAATCTTTAGGTTTTAGTTTAAGCAGTTTAATGTTCGAAGGACCTGAAGATAAACTTACTTTGACAGCTAATGCACAACCTGCTATTTTAACCGTATCGATAGCTATATATGAATTAATAAAAAGTGAGACAGATTTTGATTTTGATGTTAGTGCAGGCCACTCTCTTGGTGAATATTCTGCTTTGGTTGCTTCTGGTTCGTTGGATATTGC
>Ga0256842_1002388_pt1 | contig 13550 bp, 18 predicted proteins | sample 4559240metaG_FD_185973 | JGI IMG/M metagenome (GOLD analysis project Ga0256842, IMG submission 185973) | Hydrothermal vent microbial communities from Guaymas Basin, Mexico - 4559-240 | ecosystem: Environmental > Aquatic > Marine > Hydrothermal vents | place: Mexico: Guaymas Basin | collected...
ATACGATGAGTATCATAGAGGTCAAAAATGTTACGAAAATTTTCAATCAGGGCCGCCCGAACGAGATGACGGCTTTGCAAAATGTCTCATTTTCTCTCGACGAGAACGAGTTGGTCATACTCAAGGGCCCCAGCGGAAGCGGCAAAAGCACTCTGCTGTCTCTGATAGCCGCTCTTCAAAAACCGACATTCGGTGAAGTGATAGCCGCTAACGAGCGGGTCAGCAAACTTCCGGACGATTTCGCCGCTATTTTCAGACGTGAAAAGATCGGCTTCATCTTCCAAAAATTCAATCTCATCCCCACTCTTAGTGTATATGAAAACATAATAACCCCGCTGATTCCCGAAAAAATAGGCGAAAAGGAGCTCGAAGATCGTGCGGCACGGGTGATGGAAGAGTTTTCGATCTTGCATAAAAGAGACTCTTTGACGAAAACTCTCTCCGGTGGCGAGCAGCAGCGTGCCGCTATCGCGCGCGCGCTCGTCAACGATCCTCCGATCATACTAGCGGACGAGCCTACCGCCAATCTCGATGCCAAACTCTCCAAAGCCTTCCTCGACTATGTGCGGCGTATCAAGAAAGAGGGCAAAACAATCCTTATCGCAACCCATGACCCTATCTTTTTCGGACTGGATGTTGCCGATAGAGAGATAGAGCTGCACAACGGAAAAATTGTAGCGATGAGCGATAGGTGACGCAAAAATGCTAAGCCCCAATGTTATCGCCAACCTCATGCTCGAGTCCTTGTTGCTTCTGTTTGCCTTTATCGCTTTTATAATCGCCTGGCAGATCGTGTTGAAGTGGGATAAGAGTGCAACGACCCCGCTTCAGTATTCGCTTGAAAAGAGGTCTTATCTGGTAGCTACGATTGTGGAGTTCATCTTTTGGCTTAAATTGCCTCTTTTTTTCTATTTCATCTACACTCTGGATATTTTGAGCAATGTTTTGCCGGGTGCGATGTGTGCAGCGGGCGTGACCACGGCGACAGCGTATGGCATTTGGCTCTTTGTGGTCAAGATTTTGAATCTCTATCTTTTCGGGCTTTGGATCGTGCTGAATCGCATCGATAGAAGCAGGCCGGACACACCGTGGACAAAGCAGAAATTTCTTCTTTTTCTGCTCATATTTCCGCTTTTTGCGTTGGAAGTGGGGTTGGAGTATCTGCATTTTTCCGGAATCAATCCCCATGTCATCGTCAGCTGTTGCGGCACACTCTTTTCAGCCGTAGCGCACACTCCTGTGGCAATGGCCATAAGGCTTCCTGCGGCGTTGCAGCTTTCGCTCTTTTATGGTACTTTTTTCCTTGTTGTTGTGGCTGCATGGAAGAGATGGAGCCTGCTTACGGCAGCGTTGAACGCACTTTTTCTACCTGTAGCCGTCCTCTCTTTGATTGCATTTTTCAGTACCTATATCTATGAGCTTCCGCACCATCACTGCCCTTTTTGTCTGTTGCAGCGTGATTACCATTATATAGGCTATATCCTTTATGCGGCTCTCTTTTTGGGCACATTTTTTGGCATCGCTTCATACGTGGCGAAAAGATTGGGATACGAAGCCTGGAAAAGGTGGCTGAATTGGTCATTGATAGGAGATACTCTTTATCTTGTTTTGGTATCATACTATCCGATAAGTTTCTATATCAAAAACGGAGTGTGGCTATGATGCGTTGGATGGCGATACTTTTCGCTACAGTATGGCTGATAAGCGGCTGTGGCGACAAAGATGGAAATGTGGGGATGAAGAGCCCCGATGGAAGCCCGGTGACATTCAAACCCCACGAGGTAACATGTCCGCAATGCAATATGCCACTCAAGTCGCTTGTCGACAGCGCCCAGATCGTTTTGAAAGATGGTTCCGTGGAAGTTTTTGACGATCCAGGCTGCATGGTTCTTTGGATGGATGCACATAAAATCGACCCCAAAGAGGTAAAAACATGGGTATATACTAGAGATACGCACCGATGGATCGATGCGAAAAAGGCCCACTATTCGCAAACCGATCCAACCCCGATGGGGTATGGCTTTGGCGCTTATGAGAAAGATGCCAAAGATCGTATCTCTTTCGAGCGGATGCGCCTTCGTGTTCTGCGTGGCCTTACACTCAAAGACCCCAGAATCAGAAAAAAACTTTTAGGATATTAGGAGAAAAGATGCAAAATCAAAAAGCGCAACCCGAGTTCACTTCGGTTATCAAAGGAAAGCCGATGGGCGGATGGTATATCGAGCTTACAGAAACCGCGACAGGTGAGAGTGTAGTCTGTGACAATCTCGATGAATATATGGAGAAGATCGAGGCGATGGGAATGGAGTATGGTCCAGATATGCAGGTGGCATGGAGTACGGATCCAGATGTGGAAAAAAAGGTAATGGACGCTTATGTCATGGAGATTAGAGGATTGATGCAAAAATATCAGGAAGAGACAGGCGCCGCTGGGGGTGAAGAGTAGGGCGCCGTTTGGCTTCTCTACCCTTTTTCATTGCCCCATATCAGCGTGGGGCCGAACTTTATGCCCCATGCGATGAAAAGTACCAACCAAAGCCCCGCAGCTGCATCAAAGAGCCAGCGTAGATCTATTCCCAAGCCCATTGCCATCGAGTAGGAAAATCGTACGAGTACGACAACCTGTGTCAGCCAGAAAAGAGTTACCGAGTAGCGGTCGGCATGTGGGACTTGGCCTGAATGGCCCAAAGCCACACGAGTGCCAAAGCCTATTAGAATCGTGGTTACAAAACCTATTCCAAGCAGATGCAGCCCTGCAAAAAGAAAATCGGTCTGTAGCCATATCTCTCCCACTCGCATGATCGCATCGATCATCAATCCGGCCGGAAGCCACAAAAGACCAAGATGCAACACCCACAATATCGCCGGTGAATCGAACATAGGAAGCTTCCATGAGAGTATCTCTTTGAAAAGATATATTGAAAGTATCGCGGTTATGGCGATATCCCCCCATGCAAATCCTATAGCGAGCATTACCGTTTTAAGAAGAAGCAGTGTGAAAATTGTCGGAATGAAGCGAATCGGTTTGTCGATCGAGACATGGCTGAAAAATGGAATCATTCGCTGGGCTACAACAAAAGTGAGAAACAGAAGGTAGAGGTAAAACCCTGCCGCCATTCCCAGGGGTTGCCATGTAAAATAATGGCCAGAGGCATCCAGGGCGATACCCGCGATAAACAGAGTGTGGGCGACAAGGCCTACAGCATGGGCAGTCAGTAGCCAGAAGGGATCTTTTTTTTCCGGCGATCCGCTTACATCGTAGATGGTCTTGAAGTTTTTGACGCTAAACAGATGAGCCACAAGGACAACGATAGCCCCCGCCACCGCCAAGGGGGCGAAAAAAAGAGCGCCCGCGAAAAAGAGGAGACTGCCTATCGAATACAATATAAAAAGACGGATGTATATGAAAGGCGGAACCGGCTGCGTCATGCAAAAGCGCGGAAAGGTGGTAAGCAAAAAGCCGTGAAAGAAGTGGCTGAAAACGATAAATATCATCGTATAGGCATGAAATGCCGTTATATCTATCTGTAATGGGAGCACCCCTTTGTAGGCGAGCATGAAAAGAAGCATCGCTATCGCCGACCAGGCTATGCCCATAAAAAAGAATGGCTGATGAGGCTGAGAAAGAAAGGTCTCAAGTGTAGATTCGGGTTTGTGTTCACTGGTGTGAAAATTCATATATCTCTCCATCTGGTACCGGTATTGTTAGCGCGTATTGTAAAGTTTTTGTCCTTAAATAGGAAGAGGTTGGCAGAATCTTCGATTTTTATGGCCCCATTTACGTAAGATCGATCAGGAATTAACGTATATCTAACACAAATATACTATAATCGGCTCAATTCACGATGCGGGGGAGAGGGCGAATAGGTGTTTGATGAAAAGTATCTGGGTCGTTACCTTTTTCTTTCGATATTCATAACCGTTCTTTTGGCTGAAGCATTGATACTGCTTTATACACGACTTGAAACTTCTCATGTGGCAGTTGCGCAAAAAAAAAGAGCGATCTCCTTGCATATTGCCACTTGCAGGCCGCATAGACCAAAAACGAAGGCGAAAAGAGAGCCCGCGTCAAAACCTAAAAGAGAGATATCTCCAAAACCTCCCATTAAAAAAATAGAACCCAAAGCAGTGGTAAAACCGAAACCGAAACCGAAACCGAAACCAAAGCCGAAACCAAAGCCGAAACCAAAGCCGAAACCTGTCCATCAGTCAAAACCAGCTCCAAAACCGATAAAAAAAGTGCGCCCGAAACCTGTTGTTCCGATCAAACAGCCCATCGAGCAAAAAGCGTGCAGGTGCAAGATGCCTTCGCCGCCATCAGCTGCCCCAAAAGTTTCACCAAAGAGTTCTGTGACGCCCAAACCAAGCAAAGAGACAGAGAGCCTGAAAGCTGCATATCTTCAAAAGGTACGTGAAACAATCGAGCGACACAAATACTACCCGCGTATCGCAAAACGGCTTCGTCTTACAGGTGTTGTAGAGGTGCAATTGAAGATTTTGAAAGATGGACGTATCAAAGATGTCAAGGTGGTCAAAACCTCTTCGCACAGGAGACTGGATAGAGCGGCGGTAAAGACGGTGAAAAAGATTGGCAAATTTGCACCCCTGCCGGATGTTTTTGGTGGGGAGAGCCTGACATTGCGGGTTCCGATACGATATACATTGAAATAAAGGGTGATATATGACATTGATGCATTATGTTGAGTCCGGTGGTGTGATTATGGAGATTCTGATCGCTATGAACAGCATAGGGTTGGCGGTAATGATCGCCAAGGCTATACAGTTTTGGCGCTATAGTCTCGATGCCGATACACATGCCAACGCCATAGCCAGCGACTTTTTGGCGATCGGTTCAAACGACAAGGAGACGATGATCCTGATTCTCAAAGAGTTGCTGCAAAGCCGCCTCAAGAGGCTCGAAAAAGGGCTGCCGACTGTAAAAATCATCGCCACCACCGCGACACTTTTTGGATTGCTGGGAACCGTCGTGGGCGTTTTGATGGCATTCGAGGCGATATCGAAAGTCGGCATGGGCAATCCGGCTGCATTTGCGGGCGGTATTTCAATGGCGTTGGTGACGACAGTGGGGGGACTCATCGTTGCGATAATACATGCAATCGGATACAACTACCTTGTGGCATGGCTCGATTCGATAGAGGCCAATATCGAAGAGAAGCTTCTGCTCTATTTTTATGGAGAGCAGGCGTGAGACGACGTGAATCTTTGACTTTGGATATGACGCCGCTCGTGGATGTCGTATTTTTGCTTCTTATCTTTTTCCTCGTCACTTCCGTATTCAAAAAAGAGGAGCTCGCGCTTTTATTGAATCTTCCTTCGGTCGAATCGGGGCAGAAGGCCCATATTCCTTCCAGAAAAATAGAGATCGAACTGGGTGTGAATAAAATCGCACTCAATGGGCAAGTCGTAACCATGGAAGAGCTCGAAGTGGCACTGGCTGCCAAGAAAGAGAGCAAAATACCAGTCATCGTACGCATCGACCAATCGGTTTCGTATGGCAGAGTGGCAAAAATACTGGCGCTTTTAGAAAAAGAGAAATTGGAAAACCTCTCTTTGATTACAAAAGCTAAAAATAATCATTGACTGGAGATGATTTGTCTTTGGCTCTAAATATATAGCCGATACCGCCCACAGATTTGGAGGCGTGGTATAATTCATATAAAGAGCATCTCTGAAACTATCGGATTTTAGAGGCGTCATAAAAAAGGAGTAACAATGGGAAAATGGAAACTTGTGGCAATGGCAGCTCTGGCTATGGTGATATTGGGTGGATGCACACAGGAGACACAAAACAGGCTCGGAAGGGCGGTGCAGAACTGGACTGGCACCAATGGGGTTCTCGATCTTTACGCTGGCGACAAACTGGTGATGCGCTTCATCAAGATAGATAAACTTACGACTGCACATGGCACCGAAGATAACCTGCCGAGAAATTATCGGTATGGCTATGGTTACATCGATAAAAATTTCAATTACAAAAAAGATCCGGGCGAAAAGAAACTATATTTCGAGGTGAGCAATTTCAGTAATTACATCTTCTATGAGAACCCTGAAGGTTGAGGAAGGACGGTGCATAGGCTGGACACGATAGAGCTTTTTGTAAAACTGCTCTCTTTCAAGTCGATAACGCCCGAGGATGACGGAGCTTTAACTTTCATTCGCGACTATCTGGACGATTTTTCGGCCGAATGGGTCAACAAGGTAAATGTCAAGAACCTATTTTTGTATAAAAAATTCGGCGAAGGGCCTCATCTTTGTTTCGCTGGCCATGTCGATGTGGTGCCTCCGGGCGACGGATGGCAGAGCGATCCTTTCGTGCCAAAATATGAAGATGGTTATATCTATGCCCGTGGCGCACAGGATATGAAAAGTGGAGTGGCGGCGTTCGTGCAGGCATGCAAGGAGGCCAAAAATTTCAAAGGAACGCTATCTGTGCTCTTGACGAGCGATGAAGAGGGGGAAGCCAGGCACGGAACGATAGAGGTACTCAAACATCTCAAGGAGAAAGATTTTCTGCCAGATTATGCCATCGTGGCAGAGCCTACATGCGAAAATGTATTTGGAGATGCGATCAAGATCGGGCGCAGGGGTTCGATCAATGGAGTCATCGAAAAGATCGGCAGACAAGGGCATGCCGCCTATCCGGAAAAAGCTCTTAATCCGATCCACAAAGTGGCACAGGTACTGCCGCATATAGCAGGCGTGGATCTGGACGATGGGGATGAATTTTTCGCTCCGAGCAAATTTGTCATCACGGATATCCGTGCAGGAATGGAGGTGACCAATGTAACGCCGGGTAAGCTGAAGATGATGTTCAATGTGCGCAACAACACCAAAACCGATAAAGCCAAAATCGAAGCTTTCGTCGATCGCTATTTCAAAGATATGAACTATATTCTGACGCTTGCACAGTCAGCCACGCCCTTCTTGACGCAAAAAGATTCAAAAATAGTTAAAACGATCACAGGGGCGATCGAAAGTGTAACTGGAGTGGATCCAAAATACTCTACCGCAGGTGGCACCAGCGATGCGCGTTTTCTGGCTGAATACGGCATAGACGTGGTGGAGTTTGGCGTGCGTAACGATACGATTCACGCTCCCAACGAACGCACTACACCAGAAGAGGTCGAAGGGCTCAAAAAAGTGTTCGATGAGGTAATATCTTGCTTTTGACGAAAGAGAAGCGTCTATGAAAAAAATTATCATTTTTGTTTTGATGAGTGCGGGCCTTCTGATGGCCGAAGTCGAGTGGCGGCACGATTACGCTTCAGCTAGAAGTCAGGCGCAAAAGAGTGGAAAACCGATGATGGTACTGCTGGTTTCTCGTACATGCAGGTGGTGTCAGAAACTCAAAAACAGAACATTGCAAAATCCTGAAATTTCCTATTTCATCAATAGCCGTTTCATTCCGGTGCTGGTTTACAGGGGGGAGGGTGGATTTCCGGAGATCATTCACTCCACTCTTGTACCGACCACCTTTTTTCTGATGCCGGATGAAAAGATGATTATCCCTCCAGTAAAGGGGTATTGGGAGCCAACGGAGTATATGAGCGATCTGAAGCTGGCTTTCGAAAAATTCAAGAAGATGCAATCTCTTCATTGATTTCATGTAGAAGTCCGCTGCAAAAATCGGAATGGCAGACGATCTGTTCTATCTCTACATTGTCGCTGGCAATCATCTGCACACGCAGGTAGTCGCAGTTTCCCCTTCCAAAAAAGATTACACCGCTGAAAACAAAACCCTCCTCTTTCAGCAGCTCCACTGCATCGTCTATCCGCCCACATCGCATCAAGTTTATGTCGGCATAGATCATGTTGACATGCTTTCTGCAAAGGGTGTGCATTACATGGCGAATCGCGCGGGTGAAGTCGTCGCATATATCGTTGATGACAAGCGTTCCGGTTTGGGTATATTCGCTCAATTCGTAACCGATAGCGCTTTTAAAAGAAGAAGGAAGTCTCTTTTTTGGTCTCTCGATGGAGAGCTTGTTGTTGCCATAGATCGTTTCTACGAGTCTCTTGTATCGAGTGGGAGTGAAAATGGCTCGTGAAGTTGTCGGATTGAGGATTTTGTAGCCGACCAGCACGGCCACGCGTTTTTTGGTTCTTACGGCATTTCTCGGCGGTATTGCCGCTTTCTGTTTTTACGAGTGCAAAATGGCCTACGATATGCCCTTCTCTTGTTTCGGCCACCACAGAAGCGATCTCTTCACGCTCGTTGAGCTCTCGAATTTTGCGAGGATAGTAAAAGAGTGCTTTGTAGTAGCTGTAAGTATAGTTGTTGTAGATGAGGCGACTGATCGACTCTTCGTCTCCTGTCTCGTAATCGCGTATCTGAATCGAGGCGGGTTTCAAAGAGGCGGGCGATTCATCTTCGAGATCTGAGTAGGGCCTAAAGACCATATCGTCAAGATCGAGCGGATGAGCTTTGTATATAGTGAAGGATTTTCCATTTTGGCCCATGTTCAGAAAGCGTAACTCATCGATGCAGGTGTGAATCCGCTTGAGGCCCCCATTATGTGGCGATTCCATATATCGGTAATAATCGAAAGGCATCCCCATATCGTGGACGCTCACCTCCACGCCATACGAAAGAAGGCGCACATCGATGTCGATCGGCCCTTCCATCTGCCTAGGATATGCATGCCGCACGGCATTGCAGATCAGCTCGCGGCAAGCATCAAGGATACGCACCATATCTTTGGGGTCCATTTTGGCAAGAGAGAGTACCTCTTTTATGAAATTTATCGCCAATGAGACGAATTTCTCACTACCGGGAATGGTCAAAGAGAGAGTCCGTTTCATTTTTCTTCTTTTTTATACTCGATCGCCTCGATGGCTGCGAGCGAAAGAATTTTCATGCCGATCGCCAACGAGTCGTCATCCACGTCGAAACGGGTATTGTGCTGAGGTATGCAAGTCCCTTTCTCCTCGTTGCAGATGCCGAGCCTGAAAAATCCTCTCCTCCCATCACCGGATCCACGAGGTCCACCAGCCCCTCTTCGCCTACGACTTTTTTGGCCGCGTCTTTGACGATATCTACCATCGCGTCGTTGTTGGTGAGCTCCGGAGGGCCGAATTCGTATCGAAAATGGTGTTTGGCATCCATGGCCTTGCAGATTCCCTCGATAGTGGTCTCCATTATTATGATAATACGAAACAACTTAATGTTATAATTTTCAAAAAAGAAAAGGATCGAGCTATGATGAAGCCGGTACGGACAAGCGATGCGCCGCAGGCGATTGGACCCTATTCGCAGGCGATAAAGGTGGGAGATTTCGTCTTTACATCGGGGCAGATCGCGCTGACGCCCGATGGTGAGATGACAGAAGAAGATATAGAGCTGCAGACCGCACAGGTGATGCGCAACCTGAAGGCTGTACTGGAAGCAGCGGGAAGCAATCTGCAAAATGTAGTGAAAACGACGATATTCCTGGCCGATATGGAAGATTTCATGGCGGTGAATGCAGTTTACGAGAAGTGGTTTGGAGACCATAAGCCGGCGCGTAGTACCGTAGCGGTGAAGACTCTGCCCAAAAACGCGCTGGTAGAGATCGAATGTATCGCACTCGTTGAGGCGCCAATTCCGGATTGATGGAATAGGGGTTGTCATTAAACTATTCTTAAACATCGAATGGGTATAATTCGCCACTAAAAACGTTTGCCGTAAATGGCAGGCATCATAAGGAAACGGCATGACAGCAATTATCAAGCATGGCGGCAAGCAGTACAAAGTGAACGAGGGCGATATTCTATGCCTCGATCACATGGGACTGGAGCCAAAAGCCAAAGTCGAGATCAAAGAGGTATTAGCCCTCGATAAAGATGGTGAGCTAACAGTGGGCGCACCATATGTCGACGGCGCTGTTGTCGAAGCGGAAGTGATAAACGAAGGTCGCGACAAGAAGGTTGTTATCTTCAAAAAGCGTCGTCGTAAAGATAGTAAGCTCAAGCGTGGCTTCCGTAGAGATTTCACTCGCGTACGTATTACGAAAATCGCGTAACATTTTTAAGGAGATAGAATGGCTCACAAGAAGGGACAGGGTTCAACCCAGAACAATCGTGATTCGGCGGGTCGCAGACTAGGCGTCAAGAAAATCGGTGGAGAGGCTGTTGTCGCAGGCAATATCATCTATCGCCAGCGTGGTACGAAAATCCACCCCGGCAACAATGTCGGTATGGGTAAAGACCATACTCTTTTCGCGCTTATCGACGGTGTCGTCAAGTTCGAGCGAAAAGATAAACATCGCAAGAAAGTTTCAGTCTACCCTGCGTAAATAGAATGACCGGCGGCTTCGGCCGCCTTTTTCCTCCTCTTTTTGACAAATTCTTCCAAATCTGATATTTTAAGGGCACCTCTAATAAATAACTGCAATTACAAGGTAAAAATATATGTTCGTAGATAGTATAGAACTAAAACTAAGCTCCGGTAAAGGAGGGCAGGGATGCTCATCTTTCAGGCGAGAAAAATTTGTCAACAAGGGCGGACCGGACGGTGGTGACGGCGGTCGCGGAGGCGATGTCTGGTTTATCGTGGATAAAAATACCGATACTCTTTCGCATTTCAAGGGAAAGACAATCCTGAAGGCTCAAAACGGGCGACCGGGAATGCCCAGAAAGTGCACTGGAAAAACCGGTGAAGCGCTCCATATCAAAGTGCCCCCGGGTACGCAGGTCATCGACAAGCTTACAGGCGAAGTGTTGCTCGATTTGACCGAAGACGGCCAAAAAGTGCGCTTTCTCAAAGGTGGTATCGGTGGGCTTGGTAATGTACATTTCAAGTCATCGACGAACCAACGCCCAACCTACTCGCAGCCGGGCAAACCGGGAGAAGAGAAAGAGGTCCGGCTGGAGCTCAAGCTGATAGCCGATGTGGGGCTGGTCGGATTCCCGAATGTGGGCAAATCCACACTGATTTCCAAGATATCCAATGCGCATCCCGAAGTGGCCAATTACGAATTTACCACGATTACGCCAAAACTGGGTGTCGTATCTATCGACGAATATCGCGCATTCGTGATGGCCGATATCCCCGGAATCATCGAGGGGGCCAGTGACGGCAAAGGGTTGGGAATCGAGTTTTTGAAGCATATAGAGCGCACGAAAACACTTCTTTATATGATCGATGCCGCCAACTATCGTGATGTCGTGGAGCAGTTCGAGGCTTTGCACAACGAATTACAAAACTACAGCCAGGCACTGGCGGAGCGTCCCTTTGCCGTGGCGCTCACCCGTATCGATGCAATCACTCCGGAAGAGGCAAACGAAAAGATGGGAGCTTTGATGGATACGCTCGGATGCAGTGCGAACGACGGTTTGGCTAAATTTGGAGCAGACGAAGCGTATCTTGGTTCTTACAATGAGTCGGAAACGAATCCGCGATTTGTAATGCCGATCTCTTCTGTTACAGGGACCAATATAAAACCGCTGATTTTCGCTCTTGCGGATGTTATGAACAAATAAGCGACCGGACAAACAGATGAGACGAATTGTCATAAAAGTGGGAAGCGCTGTCCTTACGGAGCAAAACAGAGTCGCTAAAGAGCGGATGGCGGCACTGGTAGATCTGATTACCGAAGTGAAGGCAGCGGGACAAGAAGTGATTCTTGTCAGCTCCGGTGCGGTAGCTGCGGGCTATACTCTCTGCAAGCTGGACAAAAAGGTGGTGGCCAACCGTCAGGCGCTCGCTTCGATCGGTCAGCCTAAATTGATCGCAATGTATGCCAAAAAGTTCGCACGCCACGATATTGTAGTTTCTCAGATCCTTTTGACCGCCGACGATTTTGACTCGAGAAAAAGAACACACCATGCTATGTGCGCAGTGGATACGCTGCTTGGACAAGGCGTTGTACCTATTATCAACGAAAACGATGTAACGGCTACTGAAGAGCTCGTTTTTGGAGATAACGATCAGCTATCGGCGCACGTTGCATACTATTTCAACGCGGAGCTACTGGTAATTCTTTCGGATATCGACAGCTACTACGACAAAGACCCTCGCCAATATGAAGATGCAAAGCCCCTTAAGATAGTAAATGAGATTCCAAAAGAGGCATTGCGCGCAGAATGCACACCCAACGGAAGTTTTGCCACAGGCGGAATCGTCACCAAGCTGAAAGCTGCCGATTTTCTGATGAAGCGCGGCAAGAAGATGTTTATGGCAAGCGGATTCGATCTCAAGGATGCCCATGCCTTTTTGATTCAAAACAAGCATCTCGGTGGTACTCTTTTCGCTGGTAGGACGATCGAAAAATAATTTTTTTATCCGCTATTGAAAGATATTGGAAAAACTGTCTGGAAAAGATGAAGATTTATTGCAGAAAAGTGGAAATATGGTGGCGGGGGGGAGACTTGAACTCCCGACCTCCGGCTTATGAGACCAGCGCTCTAACCAGCTGAGCTACCCAGCCACTTGAAACCTCTGTTTTGTGGAGCGGTATTTTATCCTAAGACAGAGGTTTTGTCAAGTGTTACCCAGGCATCAGAAGAGATTTTTAATCAAATCTCCAACCGGAGAGTCTTTGAGCTTGCCAGGGAGTCTTTTTTTGATCTCTTCTTTCGCTTTGGATTTCATCAATCCCCGGGTATCGATTTTGATATTTGGTTTTGTGAGCTCTCCTGTAAGATGTACGGGTATCCACATTTTTCTTATTTTGATATTCAGTGTCGTGTCTATTCTCTTTTCCTCCAGGTCTATCACTCCTTGTTTGGAGGTGATTTCTGTCAGCCGGCTTTTCATATAAAGGTCCGAAGTAAGCCGTTTATCGTCAATATCGGTGTCGATCGTGGTCCGTTCGTATATCTCTTTTGTAATATCGAAGTTGGCCATTTGCTTGAGAAGAAAACTCATTTTGTTCGGCAGGATCTGCCCGTCGAGAAGCTCGGCATGCATCGTCCCTTTTTTGCGTAGCGTGTCGTAGGTGATTTTTGCATTTGCGCGCGAATCGAAGATGTGAGGATAGAGCAGCATATCGGTTAGAGCCACCGTCTGGATATTTTTGATTTTGATATCGGCTTTTCCATTTTTGTACAAAGCGTCAAATGCGCCACCTAGTGTATCGGAATGGGCGGTTGCCAGGATATGGTTTTTAGAGCTCTTTATATCTCCTGTAATCTTCATAGCGCCTTTCATGTGCTGGCCGGTCAGAAAATATAGTCTATCCATATTGGGAATATTGAGTATATAATCGGTAGCGAGGCTCCCTTTCGCTATATCGTAGGTGAGTGTTTTTGCCAGCAGTTTTGCGATGGATGTGCGCAGGTTCGTATCGGATATCGCTTTGGTTTGGGCCAGCCTTGTTTTGATATCGGCTGCGAATGTAAGATTTGAGGGGATTGAGAGATTGAAATCTCTTTTGATGGGTGCTGGATGCACTCTGCCTTTGCGGATGGCGGTGACTATATTGCCTTTGAGGTTTTTTATATCCATTCTTGGAATTTTTGCCTCGATGTTGACGATCCCTTTGGCATAGATAGGCTGATTGACCATGTGCAACAGTTTGTCTATCTGCATATGCTCGATTGTCGCTACA
>Ga0256842_1002389_pt1 | contig 13549 bp, 10 predicted proteins | sample 4559240metaG_FD_185973 | JGI IMG/M metagenome (GOLD analysis project Ga0256842, IMG submission 185973) | Hydrothermal vent microbial communities from Guaymas Basin, Mexico - 4559-240 | ecosystem: Environmental > Aquatic > Marine > Hydrothermal vents | place: Mexico: Guaymas Basin | collected...
TTTATATCCCAAAAGAACAATACGGAGGTTTTATGCACAGAAAAAAAAAATATCTTTTTTTTAAACACTTCAGACCGTTTAACTGGGTAATCGTATGCGAAATTTCTAAAAAAGAAGTTTTATCAGCAGAACAATCCTTATACGATATAATTAAAAAAATCAGATGGGGAGAAAACCACTACTTTTTCGGGTATAAAAAAATAAATAATGAATATATATTTGTATTTCATCCGTATTTAACAGGCAAATTAAACATTAAAGAAAAAGACATCACAGGCAAATTTTACAAAAAAGAATTATTAAAAAAAGCATTAAACGGAGGCGGATTTGTAACGTATTATTTTAAAAATCCGGCAACAGGCAAAATAGAAAAAAAATTAACTTATGCTACATATTATCCGCCTCTTAATTTAATAATTGCCGCTGGAACATATTTTAGTGATATAAACGATATTGCAAACAACATCAAAAAAGAAATTAAAAAATCTGTAATAAAAAACATTATACAAACACTGCTGATAAATCTGTTAATACTGATAATTTCATTTGCAATTTTTTACATGCTAATTACAAAATTCCTAATCATACCTTTAAACAACTTAGAAAAAGCAATAACCTCATTAAAAGATATCCAAAATACCCAAACAGACCTTTATTCCGAATTTTCGGAATTTGTGCAAGAAGCCGAAAATAAATTAAAAACCGTAATTAAACTTTTAAAAGGCATTTAATTGAAAAATATATCCATTGCCATAATAGATGAAAACAAATTTTTTACTATAAGACTTAAGCTTTTTTTAATCCAGGAAGAATTTAAAACCGTTAAAACATATCATTCAATAAACGAGCTTTTAGAAGAAAAAACAAATTTTGATTTAATTATAATGGATGAAGAAAAGTTTAAAAATACTTTTTTAAAAACATTTCCAAACACAATCTTTCTTTTAATAAGCAACGAAATAAAAGATTCTGAAAATTTCAGAATATTTTATATTATAAAAAATTTTTCAAACAATATGCTCAAACAGGAAATTGAAATAATCTCCCTTATTAAAAATTACGAAAAAGAAGTAAACAAAAAAAATGAAGAACTTAAAAAAGCTTTAGAATACATAAGCGAACAAACAGACATCGCCGCTACTAAACAGTTAAATATGATTTTTGACAATGTTTCGTTTAAAAGAATAGGAAATTACTGTTTTGACAATTACTATTCCCCAAAAGACAAATTAAACGGAGATTCATATATCGCATGGCAAACCGATAACCATATCTTTATATCAATAATAGATGCAATGGGTAAAGGCATCGGGGCATCATTAACGGCAACTCTTACAAGCGGTATAGGCAATTATATATTAGATAAAGAATCAACACTCGAAAACATATTGGCAAATCTTATAAATTATATAAAAACTGTTTTACTTGACAATGAAGCGCTTTGCATGCTTTTATTAAAAATAAACCTAAAAACCAATGAGTTTAAAATAGCAAATTTCGGTATGCCGCCCGTTTATATTAAAAAGGGAAAAGAAATTGAAAAAATCCGCCCCAACAACCGCCCGATATTAAAAAATTCCGAGGAGAAAATTATAATTGACACTTACAAAAAAGAGTTTGACATGATGCTTCTTATGAGCGACGGTTTAATAGAAAGCTTAAATAAAGAAGGTATTCCATATTATGTAAATTTAAAGAAAGTTATTCCAGAAAGCGATTTTTTAAGGGAAATTTTAAAAGATTTCAAACAAAACGCAATACAGGATGACGACACAACCGTTTATGCCATAATCAAACAACAAAACAATTATGAAAAAATATATGAAAAAAGTTTCTTTTTTTCCTCAAAAAAAGACCTTGACGGAATTATAAGTGAAATAGACGCTAAATTAAATGAAGACGAAAACACAAAACAAAAATTTTATCTTGTTTTTCAGGAAATTTTATTAAATATATTCGAACATGCTTACCGTAAAAATTATGACAAACAAGAAATTATACAAAAAAATCAAGATTTTTCAGATATTAAAGGGGAAATTCATATAAAAATTTGTAAAAATGAGGAATATTTTAATATAATTATAAAAGACCGAGGAAAAGGGTTTGATGTTACTAATATTTTAAAACTTGAAAACAAAAACAATTTCAAACGTTTTCATAGGAGGGGGTTGTTAGTTTTATTAAATATTGTATGCGGACTTTTTTTTGAAGACAACGGTAGAATTGTACACATTTTTATAAGGAGAAAGAATGGAAATTAAACAAAATGGGAATATTATTGAAATAACAGGTACAATAAAAACAATAACCGACTCGGAAATGATAAATGATACCATAAATTCAATCAAAGATGACATAATACGAATTAAAATTTATGATTCATATGTCTTACCTTCAAGTATCATCGGAAATCTTTTAAGGGCTATTGACAGCGGCAAACAAGTTATTTTAGGAGTAAAAAGCGATCTTTTAGAAGAGCTTATAAAAGATTTGAATCTCGATAAAGTATTTAATCTTTACAGGTTATGAAAAAAAATCTTTTATTTTTAGGGGCATTATATTTTATTTTATTTATGTTTTTTCTTTTGATTGTTAATTCATACGGCAATGAAATGCGCAAAAGTTATTTATATAACTTAAAAATGGAAATTTCCACTGTATTTAACGAACAGCTAAAAAACTTAAATCCAAAAGAATTAAATTCAAAAAAAACGATAAAACATCTAATTAGCAGTTTAGAGAAACAACGAATATATACTGCTATAGCAATACCTACAAAATTAAAAAATAAACAGTCAAAATTTCAGGGCGTTTCAAAAAACGGATTAATTATTTTAAACATCTCTTCCGATATTGCACTCAACCTGCTAAATTCCCCTGAAATAATAAATACAAATTATTATAAGGACTTTTTTGTAATTAAAGTCCCTATAAAAGCATCGACTGCAACTTTTTACATAATCGCTTTTGCAAAAGATATATTTAATCTAAACACCAAAGAAAAAATTCTTAATATTCTTATGATTGCATTAGCAATAATTTTCTTCTACGTTTTTTATATAATTTATAAAATTTTATCCGAAAACAAAAATATGATTGATGATTTAAAAGAAAGTGTAACAAAAGAAATCAAACAAAACCTTGATCTTTTGTATTTAGATTCATTAACCGGCGCTTATAAAAAAAGCCGTTTTGACATTGACAAATTACGCTATAAAAATTACTATGCAGTTATGATGAATATTAAAAATTTTTCTCAATTAAATACTTTTTACGGGTTTAAAACGGGAGACAAAATTTTAAAAGAAACGGTAAAAACGGTTGAAAAAATATTAAACAGAAAAATATACAGAATCCACGCGGACGAATTTGTCTTTTTTACCAAAGATTACGAAAAAGAAATCAGTATGATTACAAATTATTTTAAAACCTACCCGATAAAAATCGATTCGTTAATAATCAGACTCACTTTTACTTTTTCGGTTGTGAAAAACGAAAGCGAGGATGTGTTAAGAAAGCTTTCAATCGCCCAAAAAGAAGCAAAAAAACACATTTTTAAAAAATATGTTTTATATCAGGAACAAAATCAAAATAATAATTTCATAAAATTTAACACCATACTTTACGACGCGCTTTATTTAAAACAAAAAGCACAAATCATCCCATTTTTCCAGCCGATAGTTGACAATATAACGCAAAAGCCTATAAAATATGAAGTTTTAGCCAGATTAAAAGACAATGAAAAAATATATTCGCCTTTTTTCTTTTTAGATATAGCAAAAAGCAGCGGTTTTTTACCTGATTTAACCAAAGAAATAATTGACAAAAGTTTTAAAAAAGCAAAAGAACAAAATATTGACATATCTATAAACATAACCGATGAAGACCTTTTAATAGAAAATTTTGAAGAACATCTTTTATCCTGCCTAAAAGAATGCGGTTTGAAACCAAACAACATAACAATTGAAATTTTAGAAAACATTACATCAAAAGACACAACAAAAAGCATCGAATTGATTAAAAGTTTAAAAGATAAAGGTTTTATAATAGCAATAGACGATTTCGGGGTTGAATATTCAAACTTTGAAAGAATCAGCGATTTAGACGTTGATTTTATAAAAATAGACGGAAAATATATAAAAGACATACATACAAATCCGAAAAATTATCAAATAGTAAAAGCTATTACAGAATTCGCACACGCTATGGATATTAAAGTAATTGCAGAATATGTAGAAAACAAAGAGATATTTGAAACCGTTAAAAATTTAAATATCCACTATTCACAGGGATATTATTTTTCCCTTCCGAAAGAAATGTAAAAATTAATTATCCCGTTTAGGGTTAATTAACAGCTCTTCAACACTTCTTGGCGTTTTAAGGTAAAATCCCTGGGCATAAGAAAATCCGTTTTTTAATATTTTCTCATACAATTCTTTATTTTCGACATATTTAACAATTATCTGCACGTTAAACATTTTTTCTAAATACTTTATCATTTCAAGTTTCTTTAAAGAATATTTATCATAAAAAAGATGTTTAGATATTTTTACATATTTAACGGCACCGCTTAAAAGCAGCCTTACAAACACCTCAAGGGAAAAGCACTGTTTTTCAAAATTATCTATTGCAAATTTAAAATTATACTCTTTATAAAGTTCTAATAGTATCTTATATTTCATATCATATTCTATATCCGATATTTCAAGAATAATCTCAAATCCGTATTTTTCTTGAATTTGTTTAAGGCCTTGTAAATAATCTTTATTCAACAGTGTTTCAAAATCAACATTTATAAAAACGGTTTTAGAAACTTTTGCAATTAAATTTCCTTTAGCACTCATTTTTATTCCAACTACTAAATCCAGTGATTTAACCAAATCCATTTTTTCTAACTGTTCATAAAATTTTTCCATAGGAATTAATTTATTTTTATCAAAAACTCTTCCTAAAATTTCAATTCCTAAAATTGTGTTTGCTTTAGCGTCAAATATTGGCTGAGCGGCTATTTCAATATTTTCATTATCAAACGCATTTAATATATACTGCCCGTCATACTTATGCTCTAAAATTTCATCAATCTCTTTTTTTTGTTCTTCCACAAGCAATAATATTTCTTTTTTTTCTTCTATAGCCCTTTTTTCAAGTTTTGTAAGCAATAAAAAAAACTCATTATTTTTTAAATTTTTATAAATATCTATCTCCGCCCCGATAATTACCGGCTTAAAATCAATTTCGACCTCATCCACTGTTACCGTCACATCTATTTTTTGTTTAAGTTTATATATAAAATCCCTGTAACGCGAAGGAGTAATCTTTACATTAAGCATATAAAACGCGGCACTCGTTCCTTTAATAACCAAAAAGGAATCTGCATATAACCCGTTATTATAAATTTTCTCTTCTAATATATTAATAGCTTTTATTATTTTTTCTTCGGAATATTTTTTTATTAATTCATCATAATTTAAAAAATCAATCATAGAAGCATAAATTCTTTTTTCAAAAGCTAAAAGCTCTAATAATTTAAAAAAGTTTTTTTCAGGGTTTGAATAAGTCAAATAATACATATCGCTTATTGTTTTAATAAATTTTTTATATTGTGAAGTAAAATCCGTAAACACAAAATATGCTTCAACCCATTCTTTATGTGTTAAATGATAATTAAACGTATCCATTAAATTATGAACAATTCTGTGTAAATCATCTAGGTAATTACAAAGCCTTTTATCAAGACAAATCAGTAAAGATTCAGGATAATAAAGATACTTTGTAAAAGGACACTCTTTAACACTTATCATAGGACAGTATTGTAAATTTTCTTTTTCAACAGCTAAAATTGTTTTTTCAATCCAGTCAATATGGACTTTGATAAGTAATTTATCCTTAAAAACATCATTATTTATTTCTCTGAGGACATATATTTCTTTTTTGAGGTATATATGTGCGATATAATTAATCAATTCCTGTAAATAACTTGAAAATTCAAACAGCTCTGTTTTACCGATATTTTCTTTTTTAAGATATAAAAGAATTTTATCTTTAACAAAGTTTAATACCCTGTAAACTACTTCGAATGGTATTTCTACATTATTATAAAACTCTTTTATATCTTCCAAAGTCTTTTCATTTACATTAAAATCATTTATATATTCTTTTAATATTTTTTCCTGTACGTCAAGTATTTCTATTAACCTGTTTTTATTAATTTTTTCTAATAAAAGCTCATCGTTTAAAATTTCATTATTGATTTTCTGAAAAAGTTCTTTTTCTTTTTCTCTAATCCTGTCATAAAAACCCACTTTATTCTCCTTTAAGATGAAAATTTAGCAGTTTGTTCTTGCAAAACATCTAATACACTTTCGAGCTCATTTGACGTTTTATTTAATACGTCGCTTATTTTTTCGTTAACTTTCGCCTGATCAATTAATCTGTTTGAATTTAACGTAAGTTCTCTTACATTTACGTTAATTTTAGTCGTCTCTTTAGTAGCATATTCCGCTCTTTTTATGGTTTCACTTAATTTTTCTTTGGTATTTAATGTTTTGTTTTTCAAATCTTCGGTAACGGCGGAAATATCAAGACTTTTTTTTGCATTTTTCTTTACTTCCTCTTCTATTTCCTGAATTCCTTGTAAAATTACAGAAACGACACTGTCGATATCGGCAAGGGATTTTTGCGTTTTTTCGGCCAGTTTTCTAACTTCATCCGCAACAACGGCAAATCCTCTTCCGTGTTCTCCCGCCCTTGCCGCTTCTATTGCCGCATTGAGCGCTAATAGATTTGTCTGGTCCGCAATTTCCCTGATTATCTGCAAAATCTCTTTAATCTGTGCACTTGTGTTTGAAAGCTCAGTGGCTTTATTAGCAAGATTCAATTCATTTTCTGATTCATCCCTGATTGCTTCAACCACGGACATTAGTTCATTTACGCTTCCGTCAAGAATTTCCTGAGTTTTTTTAATATCATCAGCCGTTATAAACACACTCTCTTCAGCTTTACCCAAATCTTCAATTATATTATTAATATAGCGTTTATTAATTTCTATTAAATCAGTCTGTTTATCTGTATTTTCATCAATAGATTTTGCAATTTCTTTTATAGAATCTACATTTTTATCAGTTCTGTTAACAACAGATGTAAGATTATTAACCGTAATTTCAAGCTTATCAAGAAATTTATTAAAATTTTTCGCAACTTCCCCAATCTCATCATTAGAATGAAATTCAACCCTTGTTGATATATCACTGTGCTCGGATAAAAGAAATTTTATTTTTTCGTTTAAAATATTAATTTTTTTTACAATGTCATAACATATATAGCTTATATAAACAATTGATAAAATTATAATACCGTAAGATGTATACTTAAGCGCTCTACTTTCTGAAATAAAATCACCTATTATTAAAATTATTGTAGCAATTATTAAACTTATAACAGCAATAAAAACCTTTTGTCTCATACTCATTTTAAAACCTCCGTTTTTATAAATTATAACTCAAATATATATAAAAAACAATACGTATTATGTTACTTTTTTACACTTCTCTGAAAATAAAATATTTTAATCTGTAACCATTTGTAAAAATAAGCGCTATAATTCAAACAAAAAAGGATTCTCATGAGCTTTATTGAAGAATACAAAAAACACACTGAAGAAAGAGCAAAACTAGGAATTCCTCCACTTCCACTGACTGCCGAACAGACTGCCGAACTTGTAGAACTTCTAAAGCAGGTTCCTATCGTTGAAGAAGAATATTTAATGGATCTTTTCTTAAACCACATCAACCCCGGTGTTGACGACGCCGCATATGTAAAAGCGGCATTCTTAAACGATATCGTTCAGGGTAAAACTTCATCTCCTGCCATTTCTAAAAAAAGAGCGGTTGAAATTCTTGGGACCATGCTTGGAGGTTACAACGTAAAACCTCTAATCGACGCTCTAAGCCACGAAGACGAAGAAGTTGCAAAAGAAGCAGCAAACCAGCTTAAAAACACACTTTTAGTTTATGATGCATTCCACGATGTAGAAGATCTGGCTAAAGCTGGAAACAAATACGCTAGTGTTGTATTGGAGTCTTGGGCAAACGCTGAGTGGTTTACTACTAAACCTAAACTTCCTGAAAGTATCAAAGCGGTAGTATTTAAAGTTCCTGGTGAAACAAACACTGACGACCTTTCACCTGCAAGCGAAGCGTTTACAAGAAGCGATATTCCGTTACATGCCACATCAATGCTTAAAGCCAAAATGCCTGACGCACTTGAAAAAATAGAAGAGCTTAAAAAAACGGGCCATCCGGTAGCATTCGTTGGTGATGTTGTTGGAACTGGTAGTTCAAGAAAATCTGCGGCAAACTCAGTAATCTGGCATATCGGTGAAGAAATCCCTTATGTGCCTAACAAAAAAAGAGGTGGTATCGTAATCGGCGGCGTTATTGCGCCTATTTTCTTCAACACCTGTGAAGACGCCGGAGCACTTCCGATTGAAGCACCGGTTGAAAACCTTGAAACAGGTGATATCATAGAAATCAGACCTTATGAAGGGAAAATCCTTAAAAACGGCGAAGTCGTAAGCGAATTTGAACTTAAACCTAATACTTTACCTGATGAAGTTCAAGCCGGAGGAAGGGTTCCTCTAATCATCGGTAAAAACTTAACTAAAAAAGCTAGAGAATCTTTAGGAATGGAGCCTGAGAGCGACATATTCACAAGACCTGCCCAGCCTGAAGACAAAAAAGGCGTAGGATATACTCTTGCTCAAAAAATAATCGGAAAAGCTTGCGGAATGGAAGGTGTTAGACCCGGCATGTATGTTGAGCCTACTGCCACAACTGTTGGTAGCCAGGATACAACGGGTGCTATGACAAGAGACGAAATCAAAGAACTTGCGGCTCTTGGATTTAATGCGGATCTTGTAATGCAGAGTTTCTGTCATACGGCTGCGTATCCAAAACCTGCTGATATTAAACTGCATCACACACTGCCTGCGTTTATTACCTCTAGAGGCGGTGTGGCACTTAGACCGGGTGACGGTGTTATCCACTCTTGGCTTAACAGAATGATTTTACCTGACACACTCGGAACAGGAGGGGATTCTCATACAAGATTCCCGATGGGTATTTCATTCCCGGCCGGGTCAGGACTTGTTGCATTTGCAGCGGTTACAGGAAGTATGCCTCTAAACGTTCCTGAGAGTGTTTTAGTTAGATTTAAAGGTGAACTTCAGCCCGGAATCACTCTAAGAGACCTTGTTAACGCAATTCCATACTTTGCAATTAAACAAGGGCTTTTAACGGTTGAAAAGAAAAATAAAAAGAACGTATTTAACGGAAGAATCCTTGAAATCGAAGGTGACATCATTAGAAACCTTACAATCGAGCAGGCATTCGAACTTGCAGACGCAAGTGCGGAAAGAAGTGCGGCTGCTTGTACCGTAGACGTAAGTGAAGATCAGGTTGCGGAATACCTAAAATCAAACATCAAACTTCTTGAAGCTATGATTGAGGCGGGATATGAAGATAAAAGAACTATCCAAAGAAGAATTGACAAAATGAAAGAGTGGCTGGAAAATCCAAGCCTGCTTAGAGCAGACAAAGACGCTGAATATACTGCTGTTATCGAAATCGACCTAAATGAAATCACTGAGCCTATCGTTGCATGTCCGAACGACCCAGATGATGTTGCTACAATTTCTGAAGTATTGGCAGATCCAAACAGACCTCACAAAATCGACGAAGTATTTATCGGAAGCTGTATGACAAATATCGGTCATTACAGAGCTGCAGGTGAAATACTTCAAGGTGAAGGTCAGGTGCCTACAAGACTTTGGATAGCACCTCCAACAAAAATGGATAAAGAACAGCTAACTGAAGAAGGATATTATGCAATCTTCGGTCAGGCGGGAGCAAGAATCGAAATCCCCGGATGTTCACTTTGTATGGGTAACCAGGCAAGAGTTGCGGACAATGCGAACGTATTTTCAACTTCTACAAGAAACTTTGACAACAGACTGGGTAAAGGAGCAAAAGTTTACCTTGGAAGTGCGGAACTTGCAGCGGTTACCGCTATGCTTGGAAGAATCCCTACAAAAGAAGAATATCTTGAAATCGTGGAGAAAAAACTTGCAGGAAAAGAAGATAAAGTTTACAAATACCTATACTTCCACACAATGCCAGAAGACTATGTAAGAAAAATGCTGAGCTTAACGCTTCAGTAATTTTTCTTCTTTTAACTTTTTTTCTTTATATTAATTCAACAAATAATATAAAATTATTATTTTACTTTAGTGCCTGACACTAAATAAAGGTAATCAATTTCCGCTGGCCTCATTTTAAAAATATAAAACTTTTTTTTTAAATTAATCATCAGTTTCACAATAAGTCACATTTAAAGCCAAATACCTAAAAAAGAAAAACACGCCTATCAAGCCCACATACAACAAAATTTCATACAGCGGCTTATGTATAGTAATAGAAATAAGAAGTTCCCTGATAAAAAATATAATCGAAGCGTCAACCATAAAACGTATTTTGATCCTCTGTTTTTTAAAAAAGATAAAAAGCATCTGCATAACCTCAATAATAACCATCAGCTCAAGAAGCATTGCCAACACATGATAAAAGTCATACTCCATAATCAAAATAAAACAAAATATAATAACGGCAAGTATAATTTCCGCATATTCTTTAATTAATCTCATAATCCCCTTTTTTATGGGAATTATGCCTTAAAATAATTACATATTAGTAACAATAAAATATTGCACAAATCCTATAATACCTCCAAGGGCGGCACCGGCGAAATTTATAAAATTAAAATGCTTTTTCATAAGCGAAAACAGCATATCCTCAAGTGTTTTTTCATCAAAGGAAACCACTTTTTCTTCCACTATTTTATCAATATGCACCTTTATAAAAATTTTAGGCACTTCTTTTTCTAAAAAATTAAAAACTTCCGGTTTTATGATTTCTACAATTTTTTCACTTTGGATTATTTCGTTTATTTTAACCGGAATTTCAAGCTGAATTAAAATATTTTTTATCATATCCTCACTTACCAAAGAAGCAAACATTGAAAATTTCTCTTCCACCACTTTTAAAATAATTTTTGCAAATTTCTCAGCCATTTCTTCTTTTGAAATAAACTCCGTTATTTCTTTACTGCTTATGTTTTTAATTTTTTCATCCAAAAACTTTTCAATCTCCGCCCTGACTTCCGGGGATGTTACGATTTTAAGAATTTCTTCTTCGCTTAAAATATATTTTTTAACCATATTTCCGACTTTACGGGCTAACGATTTTTTTTCTCTTGGAATAACCCCTTGGGGAAAAACGGTAATATTGCCTAATTTAATCGGTTTATAAGGCCTGAATAAAAGCTTTATGGCTACGTAATTAGTCACATATCCTATTAAAGCCCCTATTCCCACACTGCTAGATAAAACTACAACATTCATAATACTCCTTTAAAATAAGCTAAAAGCATAAAGCGCAAAGCTTAAAGCAAAATTTGTTATTGAACCCTCTGAAAAAATATCATATTGAGAAAACATCTGCAGCGTAATGGTCGAAATTTCGGAGAAATTTCGGGAACCTAAGCGTTGCCGTTTGAAAAAATGATATTTTTTCAGAGGACACCATTAATATATTGGATTTTAATTTTACATTTTCCACCCCGCCACTTTTCAAGTGGCCGGGTTCGCTGCGCTCATTTTCACCATCTTTCACCTTTAATTTCTAATCGGTTTTATATTCATAACTTCAGTCAAATAAAAAAATCCTCCCCTAAGCTCAACCGCGTCAAGCCCCACTTCTTTTGCTATTTCCACGGCTTCTTGAATATAAACACCCCTTAAATCCATTATACCGTATTTTTTATTTTTATCTAATCTCATTAATGATTCGGTAAATCCTGGATGAAAAGGAATATTAATCGAATTAGGCATTTTTCCGTATTCTTTTACTTCTTCTTCATCTCTAATATCAAGGATTACTATTTCTTTTAGCAAATCATATGTAGGAAACGTATCGGCACTTGGAGCTCTTTTTTCTTCTCCGAGTTTCAATTTTCTACCTTTTGTAAAAAAATCAAACAAATTTTATCCTTTTTATTTTTTGAAGTTATTTTATCATATATATGTCATTTTTCAAGCATCAATCCGTTATATCCTCCCATCTTAACCTGTCACCTTTTTGCAAATCCTTACATGCTTTTTTACCAAGTATTTCAGGCAGGTATTTTGGATGAAGCCCGTATCCCGGACGAATTGAGCGGATATTTTCACGCGTAAAAGTTTCACCTTTTTTGATATCTTTAACTACATAGAGACTTCTTGCAAACTGACGCCCGCTTTTAGGCTTGAAACTCACTTCCCCTATCATCTCTTCCGTTTCCCTAACGGCTTTTGCCATTTCTTTAAATTCATCCGAAGTCAGACTGAAATCCTTATCGGGAGAGTTTAAACTTTTATCGAGTATAAAATGTTTTTCAATTATCCTTGCCCCCATAGCCACAGCCGCCACGGGAGCGGAGATTCCAAGCGTATGGTCTGAAAATCCGACTTCCACTTTGAATATTTCTTTAATCGCCGGAATTGTTTTTAAATTCACTTCGCTTCTTGGTGCGGGATATGCGGAAGTGCATTTAAGAAATGCGACCTCAACACCTCTTTTTTTGCAAATATCCACAGCGTTTTGTATATCCTCCATTGTTGCCACACCGGTTGAGATTATCATAGGTTTACCCTTGCTTGCCGCATAATCTATAAGCTCATAATCGGTTATTTCAAAAGATGCGATTTTATATGCGGGAGGGTTAAACTTTTCTAAAAAATCTACAGCTTCTTTGCTGAAAGGCGAGCTAAAAACCTCTAAATCCAAACTTCTTGCATAATCAAAAAGCTCCTCATGCCATTCAAGAGGTGTCATTGCTTTTTGATATAAATCATATAAATACTCATCTTTCCACAAATCCCCCGCTTTAAATTCATCCCTGTCAATTCTCAACGTCATCCATTCCGGTGTATAAGTTTGAAGTTTAACCGCATCCGCTCCTGCCTTTTTTGCGGCATAAATCGTATCTTTTGCAATTTGAAGACTACCTGCGTGATTTGCAGAAAGCTCGGCTATTATAAAAACTTTTTTTGAGGTGTCAAAATTTCCTATTTTCATTATATTCCTTCACACAAAAACTTATATTTGATTTTTTGAGCTCTTTTGTAAATATCTAGATTTTTTTTAATATTTTCCCATTTCTCTTTTGTAAGTTTCATTTTATAAAATTTTTCATTTTTATCCACAACTTCTACTCCGAAATAACGGTTAAACTCCAAAGCCCTTTTATTAACTCTTAAAACCTCGGAATGTAAAACATCAAACCTTTCAAACATATAATCTATAAAAAGATAAACCGCCCCAACAGAAACCAGAGGCATCGTTGTTTTAGAAAAAAATATTCCCCAGTTTTTTACGGTTTTATCATAAAAAGTAAAATTAACCCCGCCTTCAATATTACCCTTTACAAACAAAGCCATATAACATCTGTTTTTATC
>Ga0256842_1002390_pt1 | contig 13545 bp, 15 predicted proteins | sample 4559240metaG_FD_185973 | JGI IMG/M metagenome (GOLD analysis project Ga0256842, IMG submission 185973) | Hydrothermal vent microbial communities from Guaymas Basin, Mexico - 4559-240 | ecosystem: Environmental > Aquatic > Marine > Hydrothermal vents | place: Mexico: Guaymas Basin | collected...
GCTAGGAGCTTCTTAACGACCGTATCGAGACCTTCTAGTATGTTCGCGAACGGTATTCCAATGATATCGCATAGCACGGTGTTTCCACTTGGTGTTACATCCAACACGAAACTACCTCTACATCGATATCCCTTCACGTTGCTTAGCTTGAGTGCTGGAACGAATGGTGTACACCACGCTACTACCTCGATACCTAATTCACGTGCTTTCTCATCGACTTTCCTCAGAGCATCTACATAGTGTTCACGATTTACAGCGATACGATTCGAAGCAGCGTTACCACACTTCATTGCTGGGATTACGGATAGAGAGGAAGGTTCTAAACGAAGAGCTACGAACTCTATTACGCGATGTATGTAGCTCCAATTCAGTTCACATACTGTTGCATTCACATGGATATACGGAACGTATTCGCGTAGGATTGCGTAGTTAGATAAGAATCGATCCCACGTTCTAGATCCTCGAATCAGTTCAAAGGTCTCCTTCGAGTATCCATCGCAGCTCGTATAGACCGCTATCTCGAGCTTCTGGATGGTTCTCAAGAATTCGCGTGGAATATGTATGCAACTCGTGAATACGCTTACTTCGAGTCCAAGGTCACGTGCATACATGAGAATTTCGACGATGTCGGGTCGTAGAACGGGATCACCACCCGTAAAATGAACGTGCGGAACTCCATGGTTTGCAAGATCGTTCAGTATTCGTAGGATCTCGCTTGTTGATAGTTCACGTTCTTTCCTATACATCGATGCGTAGCAATGTAGACAGTTCAGCATGCATCTACCCGTTACTACCCATACAACGAAGTTTGGAATCAAGGTTCCACCTTCATGGTTAAGACTCTTCGGTACCCGTAGAACGAATCTATCCACGCTTATATTCTTCGCAACGGTGATGAGCAGATGCATCTACGCTTTCAAGGGGATGAGGGTAGAGGAATTCGTTAAGTTTACTTTGAGGAATTGAACAACATGCATCGTAGAACACATCTATGTAACTCCATGCAATTGGATGGGGATTCGCAATTCTAGAGACAATGCTCTCAGTAGCCGCGTAGAGATCGAGTTCTTTCTTGAGTTTCGACGGTCTCATGCATCCTAGGTAGAGCTCGAGATCGAACTTTGATGCTACGTCGAGCAAACGCTTCAATGTTTCGAAGGAAGGAACTTCGGGGCATATGAACACGAGCAAGGTTACCGTGTTCAAACCTCGATCGCGAAGATAAGCAAGTTCGTTTACCAACGATTCACGACCTTGGTGGGGGTGCCATAGAAATACGTGTGGCACGACGTAAGCACCAGCATTCAGAAAAGTTTCGAGTGTCCTTACGTAGCGTTCTACATCGAGGTTTCGTACGTACTGAGCTATGTAGGGACTCAACGTGAACTCTAGATCGACAACATCTACGTATTGCGAAATAATTCGAGCGATCTCATCGTTCTCAACGAATCCTGGATGCATCGTGACAACCGAGAATAGGCGCCGTATTTCAGGCAACAGTTCTAGGACTCGATCTAGGTTCAGTAGGATGCCACTACGATTGAACCCTCCACTAATGAGAATCCCCTTCACTCCTCGAGATAAGAGTCTGGAGATCGATGTGTAGGGATCGCGAAGATCTAGGTATTCCATCGATGACAAATACTTGGATTCGCAGTATCTGCAACGTAATTCGCAGTAGGTTCCCGAAGTAGTCAATACTGTGAAAAGTTTTCTATGGAAGAACCCCGATGTCATAGAGCGTTCACGGCTTGAAGTTCTTGTTCAACTTCCTTAATGTGTTTCTCGAGAAGAGAACGTGAAGAAAAGTTATATATAGGTCCTCGAGGACTCTCGTTATAGAAAGGACGATTGCATCCAGGACAGCCACGTGTGTACACGGCTTCTAGAGGATCTATGGGCAACGCGCGTTTCACGATCAATCTATCGAAATCTATGTAGTGTTCAGGATCGTAACCTTCGTCGAGGAGCTTGAGCGCGATTTGTAGTAATCGATAGTGCTCGACCTTGATCCCCGGAAACCTACGTTCAGATTTTGGGGGAGCTACGTAGTTGAAGAGAGCAATGTAAGCACCTAGCTTGGTCAACCTTTTAGCTAGCTTTACAACGTCTCGAAGATCTTCGCCTAGCCCCGCAACGACATGAACCCATACCTTAGCTTTACCGAGCATGCGCACGCCATTCTCGATGAATCTGATGTATGTAGACCACGTGAATGGCTTTTCAACGGATTCGAATATTGTTGGAGATGCTGCGTCGAGGCCTATGCCTAGGCAATCGATGTACTTAGCAAGATCCTCGAGTACTTTCGATGGTAACGGTGTTGTGCACAACGATAGCGGTGTAGAGAATCTCTCAAAGAACTTAAGCAAGGTCATCAGTTCTTCGACGAACATGCGTTTCAATACGTTCTGAATACAGATCCTAACGAAAACGTGTTTCCAATGCTTCTCCAAGACCTCGAGCTCTACTGCAGGCCACATTACTCTCGCTAGATACTCTCTGCTCGAGCTGTTTCTATGTGACTGGGAACAGAATGCACATCGAGCTATGCATCCATTCGGTGCGTACTGCAGCACGTAGAGCGTGGTCGGTACGTCGATCAGAGCGATGTTCTCGATGCCTAGCCTTGCTAAGGATCCTATCGAAACGCGTACTATCATCGTGAAAGCTCTAGTATAGCTTGGTAGATAAAGGTTCTGGGATCCGTTGTGGAGCTGAGGCTAGTCATGGATCTAGAGGGTAGGAACGGCTACGAACAGATGGCTATAGACGAAGCTACGCTAGAGCTAGTTGCACGAAATCGATTGCCACCAACGTTAAGGATCTGGAGGTTCAAGCCCTCTACCGTATCCATAGGATACTTTCAACGTGTACACGAAGTAGTTAAGCTAGATAAAGCTCGAGAGCTTGGCATAGACGTCGTTAGAAGGTTTACGGGTGGTGGTGCGGTATTCCATGACTACGAAGGCGAAATCGTGTACAGCATCGCAATGCCTATAACCAAGGATTTCGTGGATGTTGCCAAGAGCTATGAACGTATATGTAGCGCGATCGTGGCAATGCTTCGCAAGCTTGGATTGAATGCCTCGTTTAAGCCTATAAACGACGTTGTTGTTCAAGGCAAAAAGGTTTCGGGAAGTGCGCAGGCGAGACGAGGAGCATTGCTTCAACACGGTACAGTCATGGTCTCCACAAGGATCGAGATCATGGATCAAGTACTCGTGCCACCACCTACGAAGAAGGTGTCAAGCTTTCGAGAAGTCGTAACGACGGTAAACCTCGAACTTGGGACGAACATCGAGATAGATAGAGTTGCTAGGTTGCTTGTTGAAAGCTTCGAAGAGATCCTGAATGCGAAGACGTATCGCGATGTTCTAGGCAGCGAGGTAATCTCTTTGGCAAGAGAGTTGGAGCCCAAGTATAGGAGCGAGGAATGGTTATTCAAGAGGTAGGGGATCGTGAAGTACGTAAAATGTTTTAGGAAAGAAAAGAATGTATGCGTTGAAGTAGAGCTTCATAACTGTCGCGTGATAGACGTCAAGATCTTCGGAGATTTCTTCGTTTACCCCGAAGACGCAATTGAAAAACTCGAGAACGCTCTTAGAATGTGTAGCACGAAGGAATGCATAGAAAAAGCGATTGAGAGCATCTCCAGATATTCGACTCCGCTAGGGTTTTCATGGAGCGACCTCGTTGAAGCGCTGGCATCCATAGTCGAGGAATGTTCGGAGCGCGGTTAGCGATGAACGTAATTGTTGTTGGTGCTGGAATCGCTGGATTGTTAACGGCACTACAAGTTCTTAAGAATGGAGAAGCTGATGTGATCGTATTCGAGAAAAGACGTGAAGTAGGAAGGAAGCATTGTGCTGGCATAGTATCGACCAGAGTCGTAGAGTTGATAGATGCGTACGACTTCATCGAGGCAAGCTACCGAACGCTGTGTATATCGATACCGTTGACGAAGATTAGGTTGAAGATCTCTTGCGATCGTGTGTTCGCTCATAAAATCGATAGAGTCGAGCACGAACGTTACTTAGCTCAAGTAGTCGAAGAGTTGGGTGGCAAGATATTTCTGCAATCGAATGTGATGAAAGTGGAACCCCATTCGAAGAATGGTGTAGCGTATGTGCATAAGGAAGGATCTGTAATCAAGATTAGCGGAGACTTCGTTGTTGTAGCTGAAGGCGTTGAACGAAGAATTGCGAACTCTCTCGGACTACGATCCGTGGAGCATCGTAGGTATGGTATTCAGACGGTGATCGAAACTATCCGAGGTTTGGAAGAGGATAGAATAGATGTTGTATACGATCCCATAAATATCGAGGGATTTGCGTGGATAGCAAGTCTTAGTAGACGAAAAGCGTTGATAGGTATCGTAGCGCAATCCAATGTCTTGGAGAGGTTATCAATGCTACTTCGATGCCTAGACAAGTACGTGGGTGTTTCAAGGGTAGTAGAACGCCCATTTGGAGGAATAGTGCTTCGGGGTTACCCAATTAGGATAGGTTTAGGCAAGGTTGTCGGTGTAGGAGACTGTGTTTCCATGGTTAAGAGTGTTAGTGGAGGAGGTCTCTACGCAATAAGTATAGCGTCTAGGATGGTAGCTAAACTAGTGTCTAGCAACAGAATCGATGCGCTACACGAATTGAGTAACCTATGCATGGAATTAAGGCGTCAGTACTTGCTTGCAAAGTTCGTGGATACGATCTTGAAAGAGCTGTCGATGTTCAAAACATTTAGTAAATGGATTGAGGTAGAGATCGCTATTACTGAACTCGATTGGGATAAGCACGTAGACTTAATCAAGAGATTAGCTCGATTCGTGAAACGAATCAGCGTTGTTAGCTAAGCAAGTTGTAGCTGTCGATACTTTCTATACGCTGCGAGTAGGCCTACGATAGTGATGTACAAAGTGAGGGATGCGACGATGTTTTGTAGCGAGAGATCCAATGCGTAGTTCAGTACCAAGCCTATGAGTGGTACTATCGCTAAGGATAACCCGATTGAAAGCGCTAGACGTTCCAATGGTTTAAGATCTGTTTCGCGTGGATACAATGCCTCTACGGTTACGTATCCAGGGATGAAGAGCGTTGTTATGCAACCAAGAATGTATCGAGCATAGCTTATCAACGGCAACGTACCGGACAATGCTATCAATACGTCGGTAACGTACGTTATGACTAGCGCTGTCCAAAGCCAGAGACAGTAATCGCATCTCATTAAGTAGGCTAAGAAGTAGTGAGGTGGGTTAGGATCTCGGATCCTAATTCTACCCTCAACGATTTCTTGGTAGACTCGGTACATCGCTTTATACCTAGATCTGAATCCTTTCGCAGTACCAATCCTCTTCTTTAGATAATCTTCAAGTCTTTCGCTCATGGTGTACCAACCTCGTAGACCTTCACATAGTGGTGAAGCCAAATCCCAGTGTACTTCCAAGAATCGTTGTCTACGTCGTATATCCATACCTCGAATATTAACGCAATTCGTTGCCCTACGAGACTAGGCTTAACGTATACGGGGACAACCATGCGTAGCGTAACGTTGGCACGATCCTCTAGAATGGTTTCAAAGGTTTTTAGTGTTGGTTCTGGGCTAGGCGTACTATTCGTCGGCAAGGTTTCGTTCGTTCCGATCTTGTACCTGATCTGTACGTAGATCGGTTCACCGAGATGGTTCTCTAGGTATAGGCATAGCGTGATGTTTCCTCCATTTACGACGGCACGTGGATACGTACCGATGCTGCAGTTAGCATTCAGAAGCGTAGCTAGGAGGAAATGTTCGTGAGGTCTAAGCATCAGTGCTAGACTGAAGAAGGTTGCAACGACTACAAGTGCGAGGAGGACTGCGAATACATCGCGATCGAGCAAGTTCATCGCTCAACGACCCACTTCCTTCTTACTCGTAGCCATATCCATAGGTAAACGTATGGAAACAGGAAGTAGAAAACTATTGGTATCGCGATCAACGACGCAATCGTGATGCTGAAACGCACTCTCTTCTCCATGACTATTCGAGGAGCTTCTCTTTCCAATCTATTGAGTTCAGCGCTAGCATTCTGTACCAGCATCGATGCCTTGCGGTACTGTCCTTGGTCGAACGCTTCAAGAGCTTTTCTAAGTGTCGCTACCACTGGTGCTACATCAACGCCTTCGCGATGAAGGTGTACGCATCGTTTGAATAGCCTTAGTATCTCATCGCGAATGCTCTGCGAATGGACTGCTGGTGAAGCAACGAGATGTACCGCTAACAGTACCAATATCAATGCCGATAGCGTTGATGAGCGCAACCAACGAAACACCCTCGCAATGTTGCTTAGAGGGTGGTAATAGCTTTCACTATGATTGAAGTCCATGCGAACTTTTTACCTAGATCTACCTCCGCTAATGACGGTGTTAAGCTATTGTTTCGCTAGAACCTCTATCGCGTGGAGAAGCAGAGGTACTCCGCATCCTGTTGAATCGTAGAGAGTGTACGATGGATGAAATAGCTGGCTTGCTGAACAAACCGGTTTCGAGCATAGCATCGTTGGTGGAATTGTTGCGTGCACGCGGTCTTGTTGAAATTCTGGAGGAGGAAAAGCTCTACGCAACTACGACCAGCGAAGGTCGTCAGTACCTAGAAGCGTTGCCCGAAGAAAGAGTTGTTGAAGTACTTAAGCAACGCGGTGGAGAAGCACCGATAAGAGATCTAGAGCAAGTTCTTGGCAAGAATATCGTTTCGATAGGGATAGGATGGGCTAAGAAGCGTGGTTGGATCGTTATCGAGAAAGGTATTGCTAAACTCGTTCGCGAAGGCAGTCTCGAAGAGCATCGCAAACTTCTATCGATGTTCTTAGAGCGTAGAGAAGTACCTCAAGATGTTTCGAATAGTGATGTATTCAAGGAACTCGTTCAACGGAAACTGATCGTAGTTGAACGGGTAAAGGTTAAGCATGTTAAGATTAGAGAGGATCGCCTAGAGCTAGCTAAGAAACTGCTAGAGCTTGGGGAAGGAGTTTCGCATCTAACGCACGAACTCATTGCGAGCGGTAGATGGAGATACGTGAAGCTCAAGCCTTACAATGTTGAAGCACTTCCTCCGATCAAGATCGTGGGGAAGAAGCATCCACTCAAGGAATTCATCGAAATGGTTAGAGAAATCATGCTTAGCCTAGGCTTCGAAGAGGTTCGCGACGACTATGTAGTTCCAGAATTCTGGAACTTCGACGCATTGTTCCAGGCGCAAGACCATCCTTCGCGCGATATCCACGACGTGCTATTCGTTCCTGGATACGCTGATCTATCTACGTACAAAGACGTTGTTGAGCGTGCTAAGCAAGTGCACGAAACGGGTGGTAGCTGCGGTAGCATAGGTTGGGGGTATAGATGGAGTTATGAGAAAGCTTCGAAGCTCTTGCTAAGATCTCACACAACTGCAGTCACGATAAAGTGGCTGTACTTGAGGAAAACCCCTCCTGTAAGGATCTTCACCATAGGCAAGGTGTTTAGAAGAGATTCAATAGATTCTAGACACCTACCCGAGTTCACGAACTTCGACGGTGTTGTGATGGAGAAGGACTTCAATTTCAAGAAGCTTCTAGGTCTACTCGAACAAATAGTTCGAGGATTAGGGATAACCAAGCTTAGGTTTAAGCCGAGCTACTTCCCATTCACGGAACCTAGCGTTGAGGGCTACGTCTACGTTGAAGGATATGGATGGATTGAGGCTTTCGGAGCCGGTATGTTTAGACCTGAAGTCCTCGAGATCGTAGGGGTAAAGCATCCGGTTGGTGCGTGGGGTATGGGCTTAGAGCGGTTAGCCATGGCTTTGATGGGCGTGAACGACATACGAGTATTCTATACACGTGATGTTGAGCAGCTACGATCTTGGAGACGAAGCGATGTGTTGAGGTGTGTAAAGCGTGCCCGTCATTAGGCTCGATCCTCGCAGACTACTCAGACTCATAGATGTGAAGAATCTCGAGCTAAGCAAGCTCGTAGAGATACTCTTTGCTTTGAAGTGCGAATGCGAGGTTAGCGAAAACGAGATAGCGATCGAGGTACCTAGCGATAGACCAGACATGTTCTCTGCCGAAGGGATAGCTCGAGCTGTAAGGCTCTTTCTAGGTGTTGAAGAGCCTAGGAAGCTTGCAATCGATAGGATCGGTATCGAGGTAGAGGTAGAACCACCACGAAAGAGACCCTACATAGCGGTAGCCCTTGTTGAAGGTGTTGAGCTCGACGAACGTGGATTGGAAGAATTGATAGAGTTCCAAGAGAAACTGCATGTAACGTATGGTAGAAATCGTAGGAAGGTCGCGATAGGTCTTCACGATGCCGATAAGCTACCTTCGACGAAGTTGATCTACAAAGCAGTGAACATCGATGAGTATACCATGGTACCGCTGCACGTAGGTAGGAGAGAGAAGATACGATGGGTTTTAGAGAATACCGAACAAGGACGTGTCTACGGCTTGCTTGCTTTGGAAGGAAATCTTCATCCAGCGATATTTGCGGGGAGCGAAATAATTGCGATACCTCCAGTACTGAACTCGGATATCACGAGATTGGAGCCTACATCGAAGAGAGTATTCGTAGATGTTACGGGTACGGATCTTGAAAGCGTTTTGAAAGTCTTGAACGTGATCGTAAACACGTTGACGTTCTACGGTGGTCGCGTTGTTGGAGCGGTTATCAAGTATCCGTGGGGAACCATAACGACGCCGAACCTTGAATGGAGAAGAATGGAACTCGATCTTCGTTACGCTTCTCGTATGCTAGGTATCGAGCTGAAGCCTTGCGAAGTTGCAAAGCTACTTAAACGAATGGGTTACATTGTAAATGCAGGGGATGATCGCGTAGTAGTTGAGGTTCCACCCCATCGCGTAGATATCCTACACCCTATAGACCTCGTCGAGGATGTAGCTATCGCGATAGGCTACGATTACCTAGGTCGCGAATACCTAGCTAGCTATGGACGTAGCGAAGAAGATCCCTTGGTGTTGGTAGAGCGCTTGTTGAGAGAGCTTGCTGTAGGTCTAGGCTACCTAGAAGTCAATACATTCGCATTGATGCCCTCGAGGATACTGAGAGAGCTATCAAACGATTTCCTCGCAATAGAGAATCCATTGACTGTAGAGTTCGACTCGATTCGTAACATGCTTGTAGCATCGTTGTTGATGGTTTTGAGAGATAGTCAGCACGCTTCCATGCCTATAAAGATCTTTGAGGTAGGGGATGTAGTTGTTAGAGATGATCGTAGTCCCACTAAATGGAGGAACAAAACGATGTTTGCAATGCTCTTAGCGGATAGCGTTCTCAAGTTCGAAGATATCCATGGCGATGTATACGCGTTGCTGAAAGAACTTGGGATCGAACCATCGTTCCGAAGATGTACGAAGAGAATAGCGATCGAGGGTAGAACTGCTTGCATCTACGTAGATAACGAAGAGATTGGATGGGTAGGAGAAATCAAGCCCGAGATCCTCGAGAATCTCGACATTAGGTACCCCGTTGCGGTAGCCGAACTAGATGTAGATAAGTTAGTACGGATGCTATGGGCGTAGGAGTGAAGAAAGAGACTAGGATAGGGATAGTGCTACCCTTTCACAAAGTTGGGATAGTGTTGATAGTAGTACGAGGTCTTCGAGGATTCGAACATGTATTCCTATTCAATGACTGTACGGAGCTGCAGAACTTTCTAACTAAAAGAAGGGGTGTTGCAGGAGAAATCACTAAAATCGTTGATCCTTACGAACAGTGTTTCAACGATAGAAAACTCGATACCTTACCACGTAATGTACGTAGCGTTGTTGAGGAATGCATTAATATAGTTGAACAGAGCATAGTGAAATTCTGGGGGATGATCGCGGTTTTAAGATCGGATCTCGATGAAGACAAACCCACGCGGTGACCCCGTCAAGGGTCAGCCATCCTCTAACCGATCATCGATCACCCTGCGGGGAGGTAACATCATCCCCAACACTGGGTACGATACGAGCATGGCTTAATAGGTATTTGCGTCGATCAATTCCTTGCACGTTTTGGTTAAGCGTCTGGCGGTTTTTGAAGGTTCTTCGTGGCTAGGCTTCTAGACGGGGTCGAACCCATGTCGTTGAAAGACTTCGAGAAGCGATGGGGAGGAGGACCCACTATTGGAGAGAAGATTAAGGAGATATTCGCAAGGAAGGAACCTATCAAGCAGAGGCTAGTAGTAGCAAACTACAAGATTAGAACCATGGTGAACAGGCTAGAGGTATTCATTGAGAGACTTAGGGAACGAGATAGAATGCTCTTCGAGAGAGTGGTAGATGCTCTAACCCAGGGTGATGAGGCGAGAGCCGTAATGTACGCTAACGAGATTGCTGAGATTAGGAAGCTCGTCAAGCAGCTAACGATAACTCAAGTAGCTCTCGAACAAGTAGCGCTAAGAATCGAGACGGTCCTCACTATGGGCGATGTGATGGCGGGTCTTACTCCGGTAGTCGGAGTAATCAAGGAGTTGAAGAACATGCTACGCGGCATAATGCCAGAGATCTCGCTAGAGCTAACCGAAGTTGAAGAAGGTCTGAGAGACGTTGTGTTAACCACCGGCGAGGCTCTAGGTATTGGTGCGGGAGACATTTATGCATCGCCAGAGGCTAGGAAGATCCTAGAGGAAGCGAGAATCGTAGCCGAACAGAGAATGAAGGAGAAGTTCCCAGAGCTACCAGTCCTCGGATCTATTCAGCAGAAGGCTTCGGCTCCTGCAGCTGGTTCCGCATAAACTTCGCGTTCTCGACAACACGTTTTTAATCCTAAACTTCTTCTTCTCCTTGGTGTAGTCCATGAGCAGCAACGTTGTACGCGGAGTCATTGTGGGGTACAGACGCGGATCTGCGAAGCAGTACAATAATCAGGTATTGATAAAGGTATTCGTAGATCCGAAAATCGTTGGTACGCTTGTAGGATCCAAGGTTGTGGCATCGGATAGGTATGGAAACGTTTACAGAGGTAAGATAGTTAAGATACATAGCTTTAGCAAATCCATAGCAATCGCTAGGTTTAGACCAAACATTCCAGGTCAGATGATAGGAGAAATAGTGACGATAGTTCCAAAGAACGTTAAAGCACTGTCATCGTAGTGATAGACCTAGCTCTTTTAATAGACGCTGAGCGTTCTCCTCTATCACTTCCACGATCTGTTCCAAGCTTAGCTTCTTGATGTCTGCAATTATTCTAAGCGTATCGAATATCATCCTAGGATGGAGCTCCATTCCACGGTATTTATAAGGTGCATCGCTTTCAACTAGCAGTACTTCTAGAGGTGCGCACTCAACTATTTTTCTATGCTTCTCTTGCATCGAGATTGCGGGGTTAATTGAAATAAAGTAACCATAATCACGTATTTCGTTCAGGAGCTCTACTGGCCCTGTATACCAGTGGAATATTGCGATCCTTATGCCAGCTCGATGCACGATCTCGAGCACTTCTCTCCATGCATCTACGCAATGAAGATTTAGTGCGAGATCGTACTTCTGCGCTAGATCTACGATACGCCTAAACGCTTCGAGTTGGTATGAGTATGTTTCCTTGCGAAACCTTTTGTCTAGACCTACCTCACCTAGTATCCTAACAACGTTGCGATGATTTTCGACAAGCTCTTCCAACTTCTCGATATCGTTCACTGTCTCTGCAGATATTTCCCATGGATGAATGCCTATAGCTGGGATAACCCATTTGAAGCGTTGAGAGAGCTCCAAGGTTCTAATCGACGATGGTATATCGTCGCTTACCGCAATTATTGTCAATCCTAGTCGTTCGATTTCTAGGATCTCTTCATCGCTGTATTCATGGAGATGACAGTGCGCATCAATCATCGGGTAGATTCCCCTTTCAAGACGTAGTTCCTAAGCTTGGTGTGAGGTACGTGTACGAACTCGGTGTAGAGATCCAGCGGTATGTATACCATTCTATCTAGGCGGTACGTGGGATGAACTCGACCAACGATGTTTATCTTAGCACCGCAATTCGTACATCTGTTGTCTTCAGTTAGTCTCACTTCCAAGATTTCGAAGCCAAACCTCCGGATCACAATAGATCCGCAGTTAGGGCAATAGGTATGTTCGTATTCATGACCGGGAACGTTGCCTACGTAGACGTAGCGCAATCCTTCGGCGCGAGCTATCTCAACGTGTTTCTCTAGAACTTCTACGGGTGTTGAAGGTACATCGAGTAGTTGATAGTCTGGATGGAATCTTAGGAAGTGTAGAGGAGTATCGGGACCTAGGTTCTCAACGATCCATCTAGCTAACTTCTTGGCTTTCTCAAGATCATCCCCGTACTTAGGAACAACAAGATCCGTGACCTCGATGAAGACACCCTTTCGCTTCAGTTCGATCATTGCATTGAATACGTACTCCATGTGTCCCGGTGGAACGAGGCAGAGTTTCTTAGCGAACTCTGGATCGCCGTGACCTTTAAGGTCTATCGTTGCTGCATCGATGAACTTCGAAACGAGGTCTATAGTCTCGTCAGTCATGTAGCCATTCGTAACCATAGTGTTGAAGAGACCGTGCTTCTTTGCGAGCATTCCAACGTCGTAGGCATACTCTATGAATACCACGGGCTCGTTATAAGTGTAGGTTATTCCGTGAGCGCCGTACGCTTTCGCTAGTTCTACGATGCGCTCGGGTTCGAGTCTCCATCCAGCGATGACTTTTCGCTGCGAGATATCCCAGTTCTGGCAGAACTTGCATGCCCAACTGCATCCCGTTGTAGACATCGAGAACACTGCAGACCCGGGATTGAAGTGGTAGAGTGGCTTCTTCTCTATGGGATCGATTGCCACGGCTATGGCGAGTCCATGGCATGCTAGGTAGAGCTTTCCTTCGAAATTCCATCTAATACCGCAGAACCCAGCTGCACCTTCTGGGATCTTACATCGTCGCGGACAAGCTAGGCACTCAACGATTTTGCGTTCGGCATCGAGAAGGCGGTATAGAAGAGCTTCTTTAGGCATTGAACCACCGATATATATGCGCTCCTAGAGCTATATCTCTGCTTGGGATGATGACTCAACCCCGTCTCGTGAACGGTGATGAAGGCTGTCTCTCCTGACCTTCATGGAACGATCATAGTTTTCAATTCGAGGAGTGGAGATGATCGAAGACGCGTACAGATGACGTTAAGAGCTTCACGACGTAGCGCTGGATCCTCTGTGAATGCACCTCGGTAAGCAGTGGTAACCATGTGTAGCGGTTCTTCTATGCCTCTAATCAATGCGCATAGATGAAGAGCTTCGATAACCACCAGAACACCACGAGGTTTCAACTCTTCGTAGATGAAATCCGCAATCTGATTCGTAAGCCTTTCCTGAATCTGGAGTCTTCTCGAGAATGCGTCTACGATTCGAGCAAACTTGCTAAGTCCAAGAACTCTTCCCTGCGGTATGTATGCTATGTGTGCGTAGCCGATGATTGGAAGAAGATGGTGTTCGCAAACGGATTTCACAGGTATGTCGTTGATAACAACGAGACCCTCATTCGCTACTCCATCGAGATCGAATGTCTTGACGAATTGC
>Ga0256842_1002391_pt1 | contig 13541 bp, 16 predicted proteins | sample 4559240metaG_FD_185973 | JGI IMG/M metagenome (GOLD analysis project Ga0256842, IMG submission 185973) | Hydrothermal vent microbial communities from Guaymas Basin, Mexico - 4559-240 | ecosystem: Environmental > Aquatic > Marine > Hydrothermal vents | place: Mexico: Guaymas Basin | collected...
TTGCAACTCCCCGGTTTTGTGGCGCAAGGTTTATTTAATGCCATTTCTTATCCTCAAATGGTGATAGAATGTCCTCGGTGGAAGTTAAGAAAATTGACTCTCAGGGAAGGCTCGTTATACCAAAGTCGTGGCGCGAGAGGTGGGGGAACGAAGTTATCCTCATAGAACTCGACGACAGGATAGAGATAATCCCCCGAAAACGACCGCGCCTCTCAAGGTTCTTTGACATAATCGATGCAGATGTTAGAGGGGAGGACATCGAAAAAGAACTGCTTGAAGGTCTCTACTGAGGTGTTCTTATGAGGTTCATAGACGCAAAAGTCTTCCTGTACGCCCTGCTAAAGCCAAAGCCGAACCTACCAAAAGAGGTCATTGAAAAGAAGAAGCGGGCAAGGGAAATCCTGAGACGAATCGAAAACGGAGAGGAAGTTGCAACAACCGTCGTACATTTAAGCGAGGTCGCCAACATAATAGAGGCCAAGGTTAACCTCTCCACGGCGATAGATTTCATTGAGGAACTCTTAACGGCCGAAAACGTTCGGATTCTTTCGGTCACCCCAGAGGACTACATTAAGGCAACCATCGTCGCGTCTGAGAAAAGAGTGAGTATAAACGATGCCCTCGCATGCCTGAAGATGATTGAACTTGGCATTAGCGAAATCTACACGTTTGACAGGCATTTTTTGAATCTCAACGTTCGCGTTCTTCCATAAGTGGCTCTTTTATCCACCCTAAAGTTTTTATACCAACGTTTCGATCAATATCTCAATGAGGCGCGAAAGCGAAATAGAAGCAATGCGTAACCAGATTCTCAACGGGCCGATAGTTAAAACGCTCATCCTGTTAGCCTACCCTTTAATAATAAACCAGCTCGTCCAGGTTCTCTACAACCTCACTGATACATTCTGGCTCGGTAAACTTGGCAGAGAGGAGCTCGCGGCGCCGGGGACGGCGTGGCCTCTCATCTGGCTCTTCATATCCATAGGTACGGGGTTCGCAGCTGCTGGCTTTGCCTTCGTGAGCCAGTACGTTGGAGCCGGAGATTATAAAAAAGCCAACCGCGCCGCTGGAGCGCTATACTCACTCATGCTGTTCTTCGCGATTGGTGTTGGGATAGTGGGTGTAGTTTTTGCTCCGTATTTCCTCAGGTTTATGAACGTCAGCGATACGGTTTACCCGTATGCTCTAGCTTACACCCGCGTTATCTTCGCTGGAATACCTTTCTCGTTCACGCTCTTTGCATTCAACTTCCTCCTCAGAGCTATAGGCGACACCAAAACACCGGTTAGGATAAACATAGCAACCGTTCTCCTTAACCTCGTCCTCGACCCGTTCTTTATCTTCGGCTGGGGGCCGTTTCCTGAACTTGGAGTCGTCGGAGCGGCGGTTGCCACAATGCTTTCCAACAGTCTCGGCTCCCTCGTGGGTGGCTACCTCCTCTTCAGCGGGAAGGTAGGGATACACCTCACACTCCACAACCTCAAGCCGGACTGGCCTTTCTACTCCAGAATCTTCCGCGTAGGCATACCCTCAAGCATAGGATCATCAACAACGGCCTTTGGCTTTGTAATCCTAACGAGAATAATCTTCACTATAGGCAAACTCTACGGCCAGGCTCATGGGCTAGAGGGCTTCGAGGACGTCGCCTTTGCCACTTACTCAATAACCAACAGGCTGACTAACTTCATGTTCGCCTTTTCAGATGGAATAAGCATGGCGATGGGAACGATGGTCGGTCAGGCCATCGGCGCGAGGCTCTACCAGAGGGCCAAGGAAGTTGCGGAAAAAACTATGGCAATAAACTTCACGATCCTCGGCATAGGCACTCTTCTCTTCGTCATCTTCCGCGTTCAGATTTTCAGGTTCTTCATCAACGATCCAGCTATAATAGCCGAGAGCGCCAAGGTCGTGAAGTACTTCTCAATTTCTCTTCCGTTCTTTGGGATCTTTTCAGCAGTTAATAACGTCTTCCAGAGCTCTGGCCACACGAAGAAGAGCATGCTCCTCGGAATAATTCGCCTCTGGGTGCTCAGGCTACCGCTGAGCTACGGGCTTGGAGTCCTTATGAGGGACACCGCAGGAGTGTGGCTTGGAATGGGTTTGAGCAATATCTTGGGCGCGGTTGTTGCCCTCGCCTGGTTCCTGCGCGGCAGCTGGATGAAGGCGATAATCGAGGAAAACTGAGTTGAAGGCTTCCTTGAAAGGGAGTTTAAGATGGGAAAAAATCGGAGACGGCAACTCATCAGAAATGCCAAAAAGTATTTGAAGAGGCAAGTGAAGTGTTATGAGGTGTTTTATATGAAGAGAAATCCTGAAATTTTCAAAAGACGTGTGGAGCGCTTTCAGGAGCTCCTTAGGGAGAACGACATAGACGGAGCCGTCATCAGAACGCTTTCGAGCTTCATCTATTTCACGGGAACCAAATGGCTCCGGCCGAGCCTTCTCATTCCTGCAGAGGGAGAGCCCACTGTTTATGTGGCCAAAGGTGAAGGGGAGCTTTTCAAAAAGAGAAGCTGGATAGAGAACGTCGTGGAGTTCCAGCGCGTTGAGGAGCTGATGGCTGGTATTGTAGGCTGGATACGGGGGAACGGCATGAAGAGGGTCGGCCTTGAGTTCGGAGTGGAGCGCGACGCCTACCTCCTCTTCTTTAAGGTCTTCCAGAGGCTTAACCCGACGGTGGAAATAGTGGACGTCTTTGACCTCACGATGGGCCTCAGAATGATAAAAGATGAGTGGGAGCTGGAGAACATAAGGAAGGCCGGGAAGATAGCGAAGAGGGGCATGAAGGTCGCTGAAGAAGTCATAAGTCCCGGCAAAAGTGAGCTTGAGATAGCGGCCGAGGTCGCGAGGGAGCTCATGCTCAACGGGAGCGAGGATCCAAAGGTTTATGTTTCAACGACGCCCAGAGCTCATGCCGAGCCTTTCCGCGACCTCAAGGTTCCGGAAAACGGCGTCGTTACAGTCGTCATCGGAGCTGACTGGAATAGCTATTACGCGAACACGGCAAGGACGTTCGTCGTTGGAGAGCCGAGCGAGAGGGTGAGAAAAGCCATCGAGGTCAAGGAAGAGGCCCGCAGAATTGCGCTTGAGGAGACGAGGGTTGGTGTGGCTTTAAACTCCGTTGAGAAGAAGCTCGCAAACTTCTTCAAGGAGAAGGGGTTCGGGGATGCATATCTTGCAGGCTACACTCACGGCGTTGGCTTATTAATTGAGGAACCGCCGATAACCACGATAGTCGTCCCCCAAAGGGCCACAAGGGTTCAGGAGAACATGGTGCTGAGCATAATACACCCGCCCCTCATGATTCCGGAGGGCGTGATAAAGCACGAAGACACCTATATCGTCAAAAAAGATGGACTCGAAAGAGTGACCTAAAACACCCTCGCGTAGCCCCACTTCCGCACGCTGGTCAGGATGGACGTTTCCGTGCTCCTTATTCCTTCTATTCTTCCGAGCTTTTCTATGAGGAAGTTTTCCAGCTCTTGCAAATCCCTCACCGTCACCTGCATGAGTATGTCATGTGCCCCGGTAGCTATGCCGAGAACGTCTACCTCTGGGAGTTTGCTCAGCTCTTCGGCCGCTTTCTTCACCCTGCTCGGTTCAACATCGACGGCTATGAAGGCGACTATTGAATAGCCCGCTTTGAATGGGTTTATCAGTGCCGCAAACTTTCTGATAATGCCCCTCTCGACGAGCTTTTTCACCCTGAGCCTGACGGTGGACTCGGGCACCTTTAGGCGTCTCGCTATCTCGGAGTAGCTGGCCCTTCCGTCCTCTTGGAGGATGTTGAGTATCATCTTGTCAAGCTCGTCAATGTGTCCACCATCCCGCATTAAACAACACCTATTTTTAATAATTCAACATTATACTTTTAAGTATTTCTCCGAAATTAGTAAAATTTTGGCGAAATCGATATTAGTTTCAAACGCATATAGCATCATGGTGGGAGCATGAGGTATCCCCAGAACAAGGAGGAGGTCGTGGAGCGCTATTCACGGGTTTTTTCAAAGGCAACGCGCGTTACCTACGCCCCGATAGTTGCCGTAGAGGCTAAAAACGCCATTGTCCGGGACCTCGGGGGGAGAGAATACATAGACTTTCTGAGCGACGCGGCCGTTCAGAACGTTGGCCACAACAATCCGCGGGTTGTGAATGCAATAAAGGAAGCAGCTGATAGGCTTATCCACTTCACGTTCATATACGGCTTCCCAGTTGAGCCCCTGCTTCTCGCCGAAAAGCTGGCGGAGATAGCGCCGATCGATAATCCAAAGGTAAGCTTCGGGTTGAGCGGAAGCGACGCCAACGACGGCGCAATAAAGTTTGCAAGGGCTTACACAGGAAGAAGAACCCTCTTAAGCTACCTCCGGAGTTACTACGGCTCGACCTACGGTGCTATGAGCATAACAGGCCTTGACTTTGAGGTTCGTTCCAAGGTTGGGGAGCTGAGCGATGTCCACTACATCCCCTATCCCAACTGCTACCGCTGTCCCTTCGGGAAGGAGCCCAAGAGCTGTAAGATGGAGTGTGTCTCGTACATCAAGGAGAAGTTCGAGGGGGAAGTTTACGCCGACGGTGTCGCCGCGCTCTTCGCCGAGCCGATACAGGGCGACGCGGGGATGGTGGTTCCGCCGGAGGGCTATTTCAAGAAAGTGAAGAAAATCCTCGACGAACACGGCATCCTTTTAGTTGTTGATGAAGTCCAGAGCGGAATGGGTAGAACGGGCAAATGGTTCGCGATAGAGCACTTCGGGGTTAAGCCAGACATAATAACCCTTGCGAAGCCACTGGGCGGCGGGCTTCCGATAAGCGCGATAGTGGGGCGTTCTGAAATCATGGACTCCCTTCCGCCGCTCGGCCACGCGTTTACCCTTAGTGGGAACCCTCTGGCGAGTAAGGCGGCGCTGGCCGTCATCGAGGAGATAGAAGAGAAAGACCTTCTCAGAAGGGCCGAAAAACTTGGAAAGTATGCGAAAAGGCGGCTGGAGAAAATGAAGGAAGAGCACGAGCTCATTGGCGACGTCCGCGGCCTCGGCCTGATGCTCGGAGTTGAGCTCGTGAAGGACAGAGAGACGAAGGAGAGGGCCTACGAAGAGGCCAGAAAAGTCGTGTGGCGCGCCTACGAGCTCGGCCTTGTGCTCGCGTTCCTCCAGGGCAACGTGCTCAGGATCCAGCCACCCCTCACGATAGAGGAGGAGCTCCTTGACGAGGGTCTCAACAGGTTGGAGCAGGCTATAACCGATGTGGAAGAGGGCAGAGTTCCGGACAGCGTTCTGACAAAGGTTCAGGGGTGGTGATTTATCTTGATATCTTGTTGTGGTGAAAAGATAGAAAAGGAGAGTCACCCCTCCAAGTAGGGTATCCTCGGCTTTCGGAACATTTCATCGAGCTCTGCCCTTCTTTTCCTGACCTTCTCGTAGAGCTCTCCGACGCGGGGATCGTCGACCTTTGACTTCAGTGCGGTCAATATACCCTCGAGGAAGCCGAGTACGGAAACCTCTATGAACTCCTTCCCCCTCTTGCTCTCCAGACCCGTGTTGAGGGCCACAAAGGAGTCCACTGCCCTTATTAAGTCTTCTTCACCAAGCTCACGCAGTAGGGACTTCACCTCTTCAACTTCAGGCACCTCTACCATTACCATCACCTCAGTCCAAAGAATCTTAGGGTGTTTTCCTCAGTTATCCTTTCAACCTCCTCAAAGGCCAGACCTCTCAGCTCCGCTATTCTTCTGATGGCATATTCGACGTTCCATGGATAGTTCTTCTGTCCCTTATACGGGCTCATGTAGGGCGAATCAGTCTCCACGAGCAGGTTTTCCAGAGGAACTGTTTCCGCCGCCGCTCTGACCTTGGGGATAAAGTCAATCCCCGTGTTTATCCCCACGAAGTGTCCGGCCCGCGCTATTTCAAGAGCTAACTCTTTTGGCCCGCTGTAGGAGTGGAAGTAAGCGGGAGCGCCCGCCTTCTCAACGGCCTCAAAAACTTCCCTCTCGGCGTCCCTCGCGTGCAGAACAACGGGGAGGTCGAGCTCGACTGCAAGGTTCAGGAAGTGTGTGAATATCTCCCGCTGGTTCTTCCTCTCTGCTTCAGTCTCTGCATAGTAGAAGTCCAGCCCAATCTCGCCTATTGCCACGATTTCATTTGCGTGTTCCCTGATGAACTCCTCCACCCTTTTGACCTTTTCCCAGTTTCCACGCCGCGCCTCATTCGGTGCGTAGCCGAGTGTTGGCTGAATAAAGCCAAAATAGGGCTTCAGGGCCTCCCAGCTCTTCCAGACGTGGAACTTTCTGTATTCGGTTATGGAATCAACTATGAGCTTCAGCCTCTTCCTGCTCTCCTCAATGACCTCGGGGATTTTCCCCTTGAACATTTCAACGTGGGCGTGAGCGTCTATCATTTCTATCCCATCTAGGGTTGGCAATTGGTAGAAAAGCTTTTCTTCAATACGGAAAACTAAGGAAACGGTGAAGCCAGTGGTAAACTTTGACAGGGAGAGACTAGAGAGTTATCTCAGTGAGGTGGTCGATAAGCTGAAATCGCTCTCCTTCAAGGAGGCCCTGAGCTACGCGATCTTCAACGAGGAAGATGAGGCAAAATATTACGCAGAGCTGGCCCAGAAAGCCAAAAGGCCAAGCGTTAGGGCGCTCTTTCTCCAGATGAGTGACGAGAGCCTTGAGCACAAAGAAAGGCTTTACAGCCTTTTCAAGAAGGTCTTTCCCGACGAGGAGCCGGTTAAGGTTGACGCCCCTCCCGTTGAGGTCGCGCCCTTCTATCCTGAGTTTGAGAAGGTTGATGACTATCTCCACGCCCTCGAGTACTGCATGGAGAGCGAACTCTTCGCGAAGAGAACCTACGAGATACTCTCGACCAAAGCGGAGGATGAGGAGGCCAGGGCTTTATTCGCGCAACTTGCCCTCATGGAGGAAGAGCACTATCAAAGGATAAGGAAGGTTTACGAGCTCGTCTCAAAGATGAAGAGGAGGAAAATATCCTTGGAAGCCCTCGAGCCGGGGGGCTACCTTTTTGAGGACAGGGAGAAGGCGCGCTACACATTCCTTGACGTAACCGGAGAGGATAAGGGGCTTGTAATAACACGGGAGCACCCGAAGAAGATCCGCTCGTGGATGAAAATTGACGTCCCAGTTCTCTGGCTCTCTGAGAGTGCAATGAAGATGAGCGGTGTCAGGACCCTCCCTCCCAAGCTCCTCCTTGAGAAGGTCGAAGACATAGCCGAATGTGTCTCGTCGGAAAATCTCAGAGCCGTCCTCCTTGAAAGCGCCGAGTACTTGCTTCTTGAAACAAACGAGAAAGATCTGATAAAGTTCCTCCTTGATTTGAGGGATCTGGCGATAGAGAGGGGTTTTTACCTTATAGTCTCCGCGGAGAAGGAAGCGTTTACACCCACGAGCTGGGCCATACTGAGGGCCAACATGGAAAAGATAGAGTGATCAGCGCTTTCGTTTTTCCCACACGACCCTTCCGTTCTTCTTCACAACCCTGAGGATCCTGTGGTACGGGATTTGGGTCTCCCCAATGAAAAAGTAGCCGTGGCCAAGCTCCACAATCTCAAGGGGGATTTTCTTCTCGTCCCCATAAGCCCCCCTATGCTCGATGACAATGTAGTAGTCCCGCTCATCCTCCCGCGGGTCGTACTTTATCTTTGCCAAGAGCTCTTTCAATGAGCCCTTCCTCATCATACCAGCCCCAGGACTTTTTCCAAGTTCCTCTTCCACTCGGTTATCGGTTTCCCGTGACCAGGCAGGCCGAAGTCCACATCGAACTCCAAAAGCCTCTCAAGGCTTTCTCTTAGCTGTCGCTCACTGCCGGTGGGAAGGTCAACCCTTCCGACGGTTCCGTTGAAGACTGTATCGCCGGTGAACATTATCTTTGTTTCCTCCCCAGGCAGGTACAGGCAGGCACTTCCTGCAGTATGGCCGGGCGTATGAATTAAGCGGAGCTTTAGGGAGCCAATTTTAATTGTATCTTGGTCTCTAAGCTTCATCTCAACCGGCTGCGGCTCAAAGGGCCTGCCGTAGGCGTAACCGAGAATCACATAGTCGTCCCCCCGCTCAAGGGTCTTTGCGGTTATCTCGTGGGCCGCGAAAAGAACTTTGATACCGAGACCTTCCAGCCAGTCTCTGAAGGCTCTGTTTCCACCAACGTGGTCGAAATGTTCGTGTGTATTGAAGATTACCACCCTCTTCACTCCGTCAAGGTAGCCGTTTCTTTCCCAGATCTCGGCGTATACGTGCCAGTTGACACCGGTTCCAGTGTCAACGATGAGGGCCTCTCTCTTATCCCTGACGAGGTAGATATTGGAGTCCCAGCCAATTCCCCTGAGCATTACTGTGTTCGGCGGTATCTCGATTGGGATCAAGTTGCGGGGAAACTCCTCTATTGAGCCCAGCTTCATGTCCATCACTCTAAAACTCAATAAAGGAAAGGGCTTTATAGCTTTGATCCGTACCTTGTTAAAAGGGCTCGAGGGGGGACCGCGTCTTCATCTCGGGGGGAGCGAGTCCCCGTCAGGAGGGATGAATCTCTTCATTGCCCGGGGTAGCTCTACCCCTCCCTTCATAGACTTTTTGGTTTTTGACTGTGCATTGCCACGTGGAAAAAGTTTTATACGATCGCGATGATTTAGGCACACGGTAAAATGGAGGGGTGTAGAGATGGTCAAGATACTTGCCTCAAAGCTCAGGGATGTTGAACTGATCACAGACACCGGCGTAAGGCTTGGCTGGGTCTATGACCTCAGCTTTGACGAAAAGACCGGGGAGCTTCTTGTGATCGTTGCGGAGCCCGACGAGGATCTGGACACGAGCGAGTTCGTTACAGACCACGAGGGCCTCCTTCTGATACCGGTAAGTGCTGTCAGGAGCATAGGCGAGGTCATAATCATTGACTCAAGCAAGCTGGCAGTCAAATCAAAGTTTAGGGGTATAAGGCACCGTTAGTAGCCCTCAAAAAGCCTCTCCGCTAGAAACCTCGGTAGTCCTGCTTCTATTATCTTTCTGGCAGCTTCTTCTACATCGTATTCTACCCTGTGGAACTCAACGTTGTCGGGCGGCTCCCTTTCCGTATCGATTACCGCGTAGCTTGCCCTCCAGTCCCCGTCCCTCGGCTGACCAACTGAACCAGGGTTTATTATCCTCCTGCCCCCAATAACCTTCAGCATCGGCACGTGGGTGTGGCCGAGCAGGAGGTCGTCTTGTCTGACATAGCTTAGGAGGGCCTTAAACTCGCTCTCTGGGAGCCAGGGGAAGAGGTACTCGTCCAGGGGAGCCCGTGGAGAACCGTGGATGAGCAGGTAACTCCGTCCGGTGTCATCTTCAAAGAGCTCCCTCACAGGAAGTCGCCTGAGGAACTCAAGGTTTTCTATTGTCAGAACCTTCTGATGCCATCGAACGGCCTGCCTCGCGTAGGGGTTGAAGCCCCAGTCCGTTCCAAAGGCTATCGCGTTGTCGTGGTTGCCTCGGACACAGAGAAAAGTCCGTTTTTTCATTTGCCTTCTTACAAACTCCACGACCTCATTCGGAGAAGCGCCGTAGCCGACGAGGTCGCCCATGCAGAGAACCGCGTCGGCGTGTTTTACCTCGTCCCAGACAGCTTCGAGAGCCTCAAGGTTTGAGTGAATGTCGGAGATGAGGGCTACGAGCATAATATCCCCCTAAGAAGCTGAAATAATTTGAAGGGAAAGAGAAGGAGATCACTCCTGCTTGGCCTTCCACCTGCTCCAGCGGTAAAGCGCTGCCAGAGCCTTTATGGCACGCTCGGGCTCCGGGTAGGCCGGGATTCCTTCCTCGTTGAGCTTGTCGATAGCCTCTTTGGCCTCGATTCCACCGACGATGGCAACTACGAGAGGCTTCTTCCTTCCGCTGGCGTTGTACTCGCGGATGACCACGTCTGCCAAATCCCTCGGGTCAAGCACTGCCGTCTGGCAGTAGAGGACGGCTATGGCGTGCATCTCCGGGTGGGCAAGGGCGTCCCTAATGGCACCCTCGTAGCTCTTAGCGTCAGCCATACCGGTGAGGTCAACCGGGTTCTTGTAGCTTCCAAACGGCGGCATGTGGTTGGCGAAGACCTTGAGCTCCTCGAGGTTGTCGTAGAGGTGGAGTCCCTCTTCCTCGGCCGCGTCTGTGGCCATGACACCAATTCCACCGCCGTTGGTGAGTATGACGACGTTCTCTCCCTCCGGCTCCGGCAGGTTGCTGAGGGTTCTCGCATAGTCGAAGGCCTCGCCGATGGTGTAAGCTCTGATTACGCCCGCCTGCTTGAATGCGGCATCATAAACCTTGTCGCTTCCAGCGAGGGAACCTGTGTGAGAAGCGGCAGCTTTGGCACCGCGCTCGCTCCTTCCGGCCTTGATGATAACTATCGGCTTGACCTTGCTGACTTCCTTTGCTGTCTCCATGAAGCGCCTTCCGTCCTTGACTCCCTCCATGTAGATGAGTATTGCCTTTGTGTTCTCGTCCTCCTTGAAGAACTCAAGTAGATCGGCGTCATCAATGTCGCTCTTGTTACCTATGCTGACGACCGCTGAAAGACCGACCTTCTCAAGGATCGTCCAGCCCATGAGGGCTATTCCCAAAGCACCGCTCTGGCTTATGAGGGCGAGCGGGCCTGGAAGTACGTCCCTCGGACCGAAGGTGGCGTTGAGCTTTGTAGGAGTATAGACAACACCAAAGATGTTCGGGCCGAGTATCCTCATACCGTACTTGTGGGCGGTCTCAACGAGCTGCCTCTCGACTTTCTTGCCCTCCTCGCCGAGCTCACCGAAACCCGAACTGATGATCGGGGTAACCTTAACGCCCTTCTTTCCACATTCCTCAACGACCTGAGGGACGAACTTGGCCGGAACAACGATGACCGCCATGTCGACCTCGTCAGGAACGTCAAGAATACTCTTGTAGACTGGGAACTTCCTTCCGCTTATCTCAATCTCGCCGCCCTTGATGTTGACGGCGTAAATCTTGCCCTCGTAGCCGTACTCGATTAGGTTCTTCATAATGGCGTATCCTATCTTGCCTGGCTTTCCGGAAGCGCCGATAACGGCGACGCTTTTCGGCCTGAAAAGGGCTTCAATCTTCGGGTCCGCCATCTTTTATCCCCCCTGATGACATTCACGCTTTTACGTCTCTGGCCTCCTCCCCGCCTTGGGGGAGGTTTACGGGCAATCATCCCCTACTCCCGTCACCGGTTTCGGGTTCGCCCGAAGGCCCGGTCTTGGGCCCGTTACCCCTCACCGCAAAGCGGATTGGGGTTATCACAGGGGAATCGCCATAGGAGTCCTAGCTACTCACTTAGTTTTGAGTGGACACCCTTCCAGTGGGCGAAGTTCTCAAAAGGAAAGACATAAAAGCCACTTAAAACCTTTCTCTTCTCTTTTTGCCGATATTGTGATCGACGGACGTTTAAAGACTAGAGTTCCCAACCGATGTTTCAAAATTCCGGAGGATTTCTTAGGCTTTCAAAGAACCCTTAGGCTTGCCGAAAAGTTTTTAGTGATTTTAAGTGAGCACCAAAGGGGTATGACTATGGTCAAGAGGCACCGTGATGCTAGCGTCATCGAAAGCCTCCTGCTCAGATGGCTCAGTGCGCTTTTTGACATAGTTGTGATAGGCTTGGCGACAATAACTATGGGCTATGTAGTCTACCTCATGGTTAACCTTGTTACAGAAAGCATGCACGCCTTCGACGTCGAAGAGGTTCTCCATCAGATAGTCCTCATCATAATCTTCCTCGAAATATTCGAACTGCTCACTATGTACGTCACTGAACACCACGTCAGCATGCGGAACGTCGTCGAGCTCGGTGTCCTGGCGATGGTGAGAAAGATTATAATAACCCTTGACTACAACCAGCTCGGCTGGCAGACGCTCTTCGGCATTGCGGCTTTGATATTCGTGATGGGCTGGATCTACGTGCAGGAAAGGCAGAGGAGAACCAAACATGAGGAGTTCCTGATAGCTCACGGCATCAAGAAGGATTAGCCGATGACGACCCTTCCCCTCCCTGAGGTGTGATGAGCAACCCGGTAGGCCGAGGCAAACCCTAAAATACTCCTTTTCCTCACTTTTCTTGGGTGGATCACTATGGGAGTCCAAATAGGTGAGTTGGTTCCCAGAAAAGAAATTGAGCTCGAGAACCTTTACGGCAAGAAAGTTGCTATAGACGCGTTCAACGCGATGTATCAGTTCCTCTCGACAATAAGACAGCGCGATGGGACACCCCTCATGGACTCAAGGGGGAGGATTACCTCTCACCTGAGCGGGTTCTTCTACAGGACGATAAACCTGATGGAGGCGGGAATAAAGCCCGCTTACGTCTTTGACGGTGAGCCTCCAGAATTCAAGAAGAAAGAGCTTGAGAAGAGGCGCGAGGCGAGGGAAGAGGCCGAGGAAAAGTGGCACGAGGCTTTGGAGAGGGGCGACATAGAGGAGGCCAAGAAATACGCGATGAGGGCCACAAAGCTGAACGAGACTCTCATAGAGGACGCCAAGAAGCTCCTCCAACTTATGGGAATACCCGTCGTCCAAGCTCCGAGCGAGGGTGAGGCCCAGGCAGCTTACATGGCGCAGAAGGGCAGTGTATACGCTTCGGCCAGCCAAGACTACGATTCCCTCCTCTTCGGCGCGCCGAGACTGGTCAGAAACCTCACGATAACGGGAAGGAGGAAACTTCCCGGAAAAAATGCCTACGTTGAAGTAAGGCCCGAGCTCGTAGTTCTTGAAGAAGTCCTCAGGGAGCTCGGCATAGACAGGGAAAAGCTAATTGAACTGGCAATTCTGGTTGGCACGGACTACAACCCCGGCGGAATCAAGGGGATCGGGCCAAAGAAGGCACTGATGATAGTGAAGCGCTCAAAAGACCCGCTCAAGAAGTATCAGAAGGAGAGCGACGTTGATTTGTACGCGATAAAGGAGTTCTTCCTTAACCCGCCAGTTACCGATGACTACGACCTTAAGTGGCGCGAGCCGGACGAGGAGGGAATCCTGAAGTTCCTCTGCGATGAGCACGACTTCAGCGAGGAACGCGTTAAAAACGGCCTTGAAAGGCTAAAGAAGGCGGTAAAAGCAGGAAAGCAGAGGACACTTGAGAGCTGGTTCCGCTAATCAGCTTATCGGGACCTTGAGGTTCAGCTTCTCTATCAACTCTTTGTACCTGTTCCTTACCGTTACCTCTGTAACGCGCGCGACCTCCGCCACCTCGCGCTGGGTCCTCCTCTCCCCTTCCATGATTCCAGCGATGTAAAGGGCAGCTGCAACGAGACCGGCCGGGCTCTTTCCGCTCGTGAGGCCCTTTTCATAGGCCTGTTCAAGCAGTTCTATTGCCCTCCTCCTTACCTTCTCGCTCAGGCCCAGCTCGTCGGCGAACTTGCTGACGTAGTCAGTAGGTTTAACGAAGAGCTTCTTCGGTGTGAGGTTGAGGTGCCTAGCTATGAAGCGGAAGCTCCTTCCGATTTCCTTCTTGTCCACACGGGAAACTTCGGCTATCTCGTCGAGAGTCCTCGGTATCTTAAGAAGTCTGCAGGCTGCGTAGACA